>JAAUYH010054682.1_pt1 | contig 29308 bp, 18 predicted proteins | sample 7278061 | NCBI WGS metagenome assembly JAAUYH01 (sample SAMN14350203, study PRJNA611818) | marine sediment metagenome | isolation source: surface marine sediment (0.6m) | place: French Polynesia: Moorea | collected 2018-08
GTTCTGTAGCTACTTGTTATTGACATTCTTCATTGATGATTGTAGACTTAGAACGCTATCAGAACCCATCCTAAATAATTTCTCGGCGTATGCATTATAAGCCTGAACTGTAAACACAGTAAAACAGGCATTATAATAGAAGCTGCAGACATGCTGTGGCGGTTAAAAAAATCGGATTATGCGATCTCATCCAATTTAATATATCTGGGTTGGGGAATCCCGAATATCTCAGCGTATTATTATAACATCATAATATTGGAGACACGAACTGATTAAGGATGCTTGCCACAGAAATCGGATAGAACGAGGCGGTTGTGTACTAATTTCGCACAGCTCGAGTTTGAAATAAACACTGCAGTCATCGACTGTGAACTATCAGCCTACCTTTGATGCGGTGTCGGTGTCGATTCACGAATCAACCTTAGTAATAGGGATGATTCGTGAGCTAACCTCGCATCTGTACTAGAGAGAAAAGAAAAATAATGATTGGTATTTATTTCGGACAGAATAAGTGATGAAAATGCATCAAGTAATATGCTTGTCAGGAAAATACATTGTTCCTAGACATAGTTTCAGAGAATCAGTAACTCACCTCGCTGGAGGTGAAGGACAAGTAAATACAAATAATTATTTGTGCAATATCTGGTAGTATAATTCACAAAAACCTGGGCTTACATGAAGTTGGTATGTTGTAGCTATTAAAGATTGATTTTGAGCGTAGCTCAGGAGATTTGTCAAGTTTAGAAGTATGAAGTGCTGAACTATGTGGTTGGAAACAGTTCTGCTCCATTGGAATAAACAGTTCAGTTTAGAACTGAAGTAAAATAAATAACTTTGTATTAAACAGCCACAAAAATAAGTGAAATATAGAGTAATTCATATTATTTAAATTAGAATATATTTTATAACAAATATGGTGCACTATCAACTGTGCTTGAAGTATGCAGTCAATCGAGACATCTCCTTTTCGCAGTTGATAATATGGATTTATGAGAATATAGCGAAGTAACTCGAGTAGAGTAAGTCACAAGTGAAATGAATTTTCAGAAACTCAGTCTGTATGTCTATCAATGCGACTCGATCCTATGAACATGCCGCTCGAGCTCCAAGGTTGTTGCACAATCACAGATTAAATATATCGAGAAGTGGAATGAGTCAGGGATGAAACAATAATAACATTCATGATAGAATACGGTGCAGTCCTTGCGCAATGAAGTGTATCACCAATTGTTGGTGACCAACATGTCCGATTTGAAGGCTCTAAGTGGATGTAGATTGCGCCAAGCCGGCAGTGGAATCGCAGATTTATGGAGGTTAGTGGGAGAGTGAGTGGAAAGGACATAAAAGAAATATAAATTTATTTCTCACATCTAACGTTTGAAACAGCTTAGATCGAAGTGCGTTAAAACCTTGCATGAAATAACCCCTCGAGACTGTTTCATTGGGTACAGATGTAGCAGTTAACCACATATTTCCGAAACTCAATTTCTACGCCAATAATGTGTTCTAATTCTCACCGTCCAAACGAGTGTAATGCCGCTGACCGAGCCAAATAGAGGCCGCCATCTGCGATGTGCATCTCTAACTGTTTCTCCGCAATCCGCCATGCGCCACTCCCGCATACATCCAATGCTACCCCCTATATAAATCCATTCGCAAACGGGGTTGCCATATAAACATGACCTCTCTCGTTTCGTCTGTGACCGCACCCACCAACAAACAATCAACGCATCAATGAGTGACTCGGACGACATGTCCGAAGAATGCGCCCAAGAACTGAGTAGGTTGACTGAACAATTGGCGGCCAACACGAAGAAAATCGCCGAAATCGAGAGCCGAATCGATAAGGTCCTCGCAATTTGCACCGAGGCCAACGTGAGCATACCATCCAAACTCGTGACGTCTGTTTCCGAGTCACTGAAAGCCGCACGCACTAAAGAAGGCAATCCCAAATGAGTCTGTGTTGTATTGTACAGTATTGATACCGATAGCGTGATATTACTTTTCATTAAATTAACTCAACTGCTTTCTCGAACCAATCGCCACCACAATTGTTGTGAGCAGGACTACAGCATGGCCGTCGGGTCCAAGGCATTGTGAAAATTCTTAAACATCCACCCCTACGGTACACCTGTGTACAGTACTATAAAACGACAGTTCCATCTCAACTACGGTCACCTACAACATCACTGCGGGTTTAGGGTGTTGTATCGTGTGATTCGATTCATCACATGTTCGAGAGGACGAATCGACAGCCACTTGCTCGTCGACTGCTATCGCAAACGGGGATGTAGTGATTGACTGTACGATAGACATTGGCACTACAACGCCAGATTAGAACAGAAGGAACACTCAGGTCAGCAGCAACAGCGCTGTATCTGAGGAGAAGATATTGCATCCTTACTTACGGTAATCACGCTTACCGTATCACACTGACAGAAAAGTAAGAACGAATCTTGGTGCCAACGGAGAAAGATGTTGTTCAGTACAGTATGCTGGTGCAACATGCAGCGCCCGATAATTATCCAACCGCTCGCTTCTATACGTTCTGATCACATTCGGTTAAGGACGCATTATTCGATTAAAGTGTTGTCGGCTGATCATCAGCGGAAACATAGCGTAGTATGAGACTGTACTGGTGCAGTACTGTACAGTAGAGGAATCGAGGTCTGTACTCGGCGGTGACTGAACTACAACTCATTCCCACGAAACAGCACGGTTAGGGTACCCAACGGAAAGTGATTATAAGCAAGCGAGGGCAGGGAGCTTGTCGAGAAGCAAAGGGGATAGGCTGACTTGTAAATATCTGGGAAATATCCGGAGGCTGAATGCGCGTTGTCGCAACAGGACGGTGCCGCAATGTGGTATTCGTTGGGGGATAGGTCACGGCAGAGGGTGAAGAGACGTGCGAGGGAATGCCCGAAAGTCTGATGCGGGCAATCATGCAAAAGAACTTATCCAAGATATTCTGGCAATCTCCGTGCCTTCTTACTGTACAACTTGCGTAACACATGCGTTCACCTGGAATTTCATTTCGTACCATACTGTAAACTCTGCAAGTACCCGAGCTTTCCATCACTTCAAGTCCTTCGTAGATCCCAGATATCCATCGATTGGCCTGATACGGGAATCCAACATGAAAATCAATAGAACGATATTTCAGAGTAGACACACGCCAAATCTCGATTCCATCAAGTCCGTATCTCCAAGCGCAGGGCGATGTCCAAAAATCAAGGCGATATTTACGCGCGAGGGTTTCAAGTACAATACACACGATTGGTATACCTCGTTTATTTCAGCCTACTTGCAACAAGCTAGACGTGACACGGCCACAACGCGATAATGGAATGACGAAAAAAAGGCAAGTGTACCAAAATGCGGGAGCATGAACATACCATTTACACAGGTCACAATTTGTTACCAATACCAACCCACCTCGACATAAGCACTGTCATCGACGCCACTTGGCCAACAGCGGGCCGTACTCGCTGGCCTTCTGCACGGAGTATCGGCGAACGACGCACGCCGCGCAAACGGTCCAGACGGCGGCGAGGAAGGCGCCAACCGCGCGCACACCCCTCGCGACGTTAGATACCGGTGCGATTCTGGCGATGACCGACCCGCCGTCACACAGCGGCTGTCTTAGCACGACGCGCATGCCAGTGCAGCAGTGTTTGTACGCGTCGGTGGGGGACAGGGGCTGAGCGTAGAGCGCGGAAATGACGCAGAGGTGTAGCACACAAGCGAGGGTGACGAATGCGACATAGGGCGCCGAGGTGGTGGAGTTGCTCGGTCTCGCCAGCTCCGCGAAGCCGACTAGGAGGGGCATGCCGAGCAGCGCGATGGTGGTGAGGGGCATGAGGGTGTCGACTCTGGGCGCGGCGGCGAGTGCGTCGAGGTTGGACAGTGGTCTCATCGCGCACGTGGCCTGGACGCGGCGCTCCAGGGTCGCCATTGCGGCGTCATACGAGGCGGCGCACGTGGTGCGGTCGACCACCAGCGGGAAGAAGGGGTGGTCCCGTGTGCGCAGATACGACACGCACGACGACGACGCGTGCGCCATCGCGGCCATCGTCACCATCACGGCCATCAGCACGGCGGTGTTCATTGTAGCGCGACGATCCCACGCGAACGCCCGCATCGCGCACGGTGCTGCTATACTTCAACACTTGCAGCCGTCCAGGTAGACGATTTCTGATTGGTCGAAATACACCCGTGTGTTCCAGTGCCCATTCTGCTCCTCTACTCGCGCATTTGTCGTATAATCCCGTTCGCGCTCTATTTTCGAGATTCTTCCGCTACGCAGGTCCCGCACGCGACCCTGTGCCAGCTCACAGATATGCGGTCCAACGCGCAAATCTCGGGTTCGCCATAGTACAGATGCGCGAATCTACACTAGAGGACTTTCTCGATTCATTCGCGCATATTTGCACACCGTACCCTACCTGAAATTTGAGGGCGTGGGTAGCGCACGTGTGCTCACTGTACAGCTGCAACTTTCCATTCCATGCGATGTCGTCGAGATGAAATCCCAGACTCGTACATCTGGCATTCCCACTACACACACCAAAACGGAACACGGCAAGTTGGTCGCACACCGACAAGGAAATAAATCGATGGGAATAAGTTTAAACACACAACGCGCGACAAGGTTAGTGGTCAGTGAGAATAAAGTGAACACGAAACGCCTACGACGTCTATCTATGTCTAGCAACATAATACAGCCTCTTACACCGACACCGCGCCCGCACCTCTCAGCACCTTATACAACGCTCGCAGCGGCGCCAACAGGGCGTGCGCCTTGTTGGGCTGCACCGCCTTCGTGTAGGTGCTCGTTACCACGCCATCCACCACAATGTCGCCATGCAGGGTCTGCGGGTTGTAGAAGCCTCTCTCCTTGACGACACTCGTCTCCACCACGGTCGCCATGCCACCAGCACCCAACTTGACCCTATCCCCAACCTTCACCCTGGCTGCGGGCACCAATCGACCGGCAATCTCGATGTGATGCGACGGCGTCAACGTCAACACCTGTCCACCGCTGGTTCGGAGGCGCACGAACGAGTGGTACTTTGTCGTCTTCTCCTTGTGCGACCACATGTACACCGGGGAGTAGGTATCCTTCGCCACCAACACCTCGTCACCTATCTCAATCTCATCCATCCTCTTCACTGCACCCCCGCGCAGCTGCACCTTCCCACTGCCGGGGAAGCACACGTACCAGCTCTGCCGGTACAGGCATTTCTCGCCGATGATGAGATACTCCACCTCGTCCTTGAGGATGTACGGCTTCTTCTCATGTTTCAGCGGCGAATTTTTCTTCGAGCTGCGCAGGATCTTGGCGAAGTCCAGCTTGACGTCGACGCGCGTGTCGACAAAGTTCCACACATCGCCTTTCGAGAACTCCGACACACCCCCGCCACGCTGCCCACAGTTGATCGTCTCGTCCACCGTGCCCACGAGGAACACACCCACCGACGCCAACCCTTCCGCGAACCAGTCGGTGAATGCGTTCCCGCCGCCCTTCACCCCGCGCGCCACCTTGATCTGGCCATGGGAACAGCGGAAGTTTCTGCCGCGGATCTGGTCGCCGCGCACGATGGAGCCCGACTGATGCAGCACGATGTCCTCCTCACAAGCGGGACCACCACGCTCGAGGAAGTACAGCCCAGCGACCTGGGACAGCTCAAAGTCAGCGCGACACGGCGTTGCGAGCGCCACTAGTAACACGAGGGTAGGTACGATGATGAAGCGCATCGACTTGCACGCGAAGATGTCCATGTCAGCGAGGAGCGAGAAGGTGAGTTGGATAACACGAAAAATCCGAACTCAGCAATCGTCGTGAAAGCAGGGCTGGTAGGCGGCCGTAGTGTCGCAACGGGCGGAGGAAGGGGCTACATGTGGGGAAGTGAAACTAGCCGTTGGGTCGCGGCATTCTGGATGCGAGTTGGGTAGTACCGTTTGGGCTGGAGGAGAAGCAAGTACGCAAGGGAAGGCGAGGAAATTGTAACGTTCACATAATTGGCCAATCACTGCCGGCCGCGCACCCTGCTCAACAGCGCCTCCACGCGTCTCCCCGCGGCCGCCATCTCCCGCTCCAGCCCGCGCACCTCGCCGCCCAGCGCGCGCTCGCGCCCCCGGTGCTCGGCCAGCGCCGCGCGCAGCGTGCGGTTCGTGCTGCACTCGCGCGCCGCACGCTTCTCCGCCTCGCACGCCTGCCGCGCCGACGCCGCCGCCTCCCGCCCCATCGCGTACACCCGCACCTTCAGCGCCATGTTCTCCTGCTCCAGCGCCGCCAGCGTCTTCTCCCGTGCCTGCAGCACCTCCTCCAGGCCGCCCCGCCCACCAGCTGCGCTGCTCATCCTATGCCGGATCACTGCGCACCCTGCCCGCCCCGCGCGCCCGTGATGTAGCCCCCGGGCGCGCGACTCCCGCCTGCACGAACATCCGAGTCGTGTGGCATCGCCTGGCGATTCGTTGGCGCGACACCGTAGACGTGCCATGGTGCCATGTGTTGTCCTGCTCCTCGTGTTGTGATTCAGTCAAATACGGGTATTGCGTTGTACCTTGCTTCCCGTATTGTCTACGCGTTGTAACCCGTTGTAGGTGTTGATATCGAACGGTCCGCCAGAAGTCATACCGGTCCCTTCTCACTGCAGCTCAACTGGGGTCGATGTTGCCATCCAAACTACGGGTGGCGCATGCGCGCGGAACGGGTCGGCGCCCACCCTTTGGTATCATTCGCAGCTGTGCTCAGTCGTGGCGTTGTGCGCGCGGCCCGAGAACGGTGGTGGATGTTTCAGAGTTGGGGTACAGCACGTCATGTGAATTGTGTCTGTGCTGTAGCTCCGCACACGAGGCGATAGACATGCGAGCCACTGAGCTTGCGCATTAAGAGGATTGTGTTGTTAGTCGGGTAGCAGACGCAGCCCCAACTCGTGGCTTCCGCACTGTAGGTCGTCGTGGCGCTAATTTTGATAGAACTTCCGACGTATGCTTACGAAAATGACGCAGTTTCCCACGTTAGACAATTAGATGACGAATGTTGTCCCGCGATTGGGATGTATTAAATTCGCACTCGTACCTCAATACTCTACAATACACCTCAGTATATTCTCCTGATTTGCGTCACCTCGCACACGCGCTGTCCTTTCAGAGACCTCCAGTTCACCATGGGGCAGAGCATAGCAATGTGCGAAATGCGAAACACCTGAGCACGCTCGCGTATAGCTGTTTACTGGTAGTTGGGGACAAAGCCAGTCAAACGGGCGTCACCCGGGGTAGGGTACTGTGGGAGCAACGGGGTGGAGAGGGGTAGGTTGTGCAGTCAGTAGCGCAGGGTAAGTGCTACAGTGATGTGCAGGGCGTCGGGCGATCGTGTATGTCCGTAAGTGACGGGTTGCTGCCGCGGCTCAAATATCCCGTGCGATGCAAATCGGGTGAGTGTTGTGTGGCGGCCAGTGCGCGGCGGTGTTGGTGGCTTCTGGGAAAAAATCAAAAGTAGCTCGACTGCTGAATTTCGCTAATTTCTATGCTGGAATCCAATTTCCAGATCTACACACCTCCCCCAATCACATTCACGACGCTTGGGATGCGCGTTCTTTTATGGCGCGGCGGCCCCTCCCCCAGCTGCGCCGCCAGCAAGCAGCATGCGCTTCCCCCACCTCGACGCCTTCTTCCCGCGCGGCTCCGCACGCGACAGGCTCGCCGAGCCCGCCCCGCCGCCCAGGAACGCCCCGCTCGGCCAGCACCTCCCCCACCCCGAGTCGAAAGCCGCCACGAGACATCGCCGCTCCTTGCGTCACCGCTTGCGTGCGAGCGATGCCGCACCCAGTAAGTCTCAGAACGAACAGCCCGGCTTGAGGTTCGGTCGCTCCAAGTACTCCTACTCCAAGAGAAACAGCGTGGTGCCCCGTGACGACCCCCGCTCTGACTTGAACAACCTCAAGGAGCTCGTCAACAAGTCTGACCTCTTCGCCAACAACGATGAGCAGGTGCAACGCGTGCAGCGTCTGGCCAACGTGCCTGTAAGGTCGGGGGCCCCGCGGCAACGAATCAAGTCCACTAACACCGTGTCACCACGCAATCGGTTGCTCAATTCCGACCGTGGCAGTTTCCAGGACTTGAGGGAGCTCATGCAGAATTCCGACCTATTGGCTGATGATACCGTGGAACCGGTGCTGAAGGGAAGCCGCTTCGTGAGGAATCACGACTTGCCGGCGGCTCGTGCCACGGCTGAAGAAGATGTGAAGTCAACGTCAACTTCGTCGCTCGTACGGAACAAGGCCAAGTCGAATACGGGCGTCACCCAAGAACCAGAGGTCAAGGCAAGCCGTGTTGTTCCTACGTCGAATATCCTAACCACCGGTGAGATTGTGCAGGAGCTACCGGTTCAGGGTAGCCGTTTTGTTCGAACGAAAAATGTGGAAATTACCAAGACGACCGCCCAGGAACCCCCGCTTCAGGGTAGCCGCTTTGTACGAACGAGAAATATGCAGCCTCTGTCGAAACATCCCAAGGACGAATACGAGGTTGACGATGAGGACGAGGAAGATCGTGGAAGCTTGAGAAGTCTGAAAGAGTACATGAAAAAGACGGATTTCGTCGGTGATGATGTTGGAAAGCGTGAGTGGGGCAAGGGAAGTCGGTTCGAGAAGAAGAGCTCTTCTGACCCTCTGCCGGGTCGGCCAGTAATCAGGGCTGGTCGTAGCAGGAATAAGAGATGTAGCAGTTTACTTGTGAAAGAGGAGAAGGAGGAGATGGACGATGATGATGATCGTGGAAGTTTGAGGAGTTTGAAGGTTTTTATGGCGAGCTGTGATCTGTTGTCAGACGATGGGACCGCAGTGAACAATTCGAGGCCGACGAGAAATTCGAAGTTGCCGAGACGTCGATCGTCGCGTGGAAGTGACAGTGGAGCAATGCGCCGTGGCACAGTTGTGAACGAGGAACGACCGGACGTTAGAAGGCAACTGGAGTTTGGTGAGTGTGACGATGAAGAGGAATGTGGAAGTTTGAAGAACCTGAAGGAGTTTTTGGATCGTTCGGAGTTGATGGCTGAGGAACCCAGGATAAAGAGAAGGAGCAGTGGAAGCCGGCTGGTGCGTAATACGAAGGGAAGAGTACCACCCGCAGTGGAGAGACGAATGAAGAGAGAGAAGGCTTTGGCCGTGGTGCCGGAGGATGAACGCAATGATCGTGCCAGTGTGGGACGAGTATCGTCGGTGAAGTCAAAGACGAAGAGAGAGTCGACCAACGACGAATATGATGATGAGGACGATCGTGCCAGTTTGAGCAGTTTACGGAATTACATGGCAACCAAAGGAAGTATTCTTCTCAATGATGACATGGTCAATACGAAAACGTCAAAGACGGAGAAGAGTGACAAGTTGATTGGCAGTCCGTTGTCGGATGTTGGTGATGAGAGAAGGGAGATGAAGAGGAAGACTAGTTCGAACAAGTCGGTAGGATATGTAGATGAGAGACGACCAACGACGGGGAGCAGTTCAAGGAGGAAATCTAAGGTGCTGGGCAGCCCGAGGTCGGAGACTAGTGACTTGCCGGGACGGCCGGTTACGTCGGCGTTCAATCGGTTCAGTCGTATTGATAGCCCGCCGTCGGATACGAGTAAGAGCACGAGTGGGGACAATGCGAGTTCGAGTGATGGAACAGAGGAGAAGAGAATTACGCGCAAGTCTAGCCCAAGGAGTGTGCTGTTGCGTGGAAGTAACACATCTATTAAGTCGGCAGGTGCAGACTTGTTGAAGGTTATCAACACAACACCGACGGAGAAGGAGTACTCAGGGAAGTATTGCAACTTTTACCCTATGGTGGGATGCTTCCGTTGTCGACAATGCACAAAGCCGTTGTATTCGGCGGATGCCAAGTTTGACGCACGCAACGGATTCCCATCGTTTGACCGCTGCTACAGGGGCGCGGTGGAGGCCACGGTGGGCAGTCGCCGGTCGAGCTTGAGGTGTGCAGCATGCAAGGCGCATCTGGGGCATATCGTCGATGGCGAATGGCTAAGCTACACAAACGAACGACACTCCGTGGTGTCGGTGGCGATTTCCTACGATTCGAATCCCTGCGGCAAGCTGGAGACGACGCTGCGCAGTGGCGTGGCGGTTTAGCGGCTAGGGTTGGGGAATTTTGTTGAGATATTATTGCGGAGAGTTGCGGCTGTCCGCTGCGTACCGCCTAATTGCAACCCTTGTGTATGTACGAGTACTATCTATTACTACAGACTATTTTTGACATTGGGAGAGAGTGTGTGTGCTTTCTTTACTGTGCGTCTCATTTCTAGGTGTTTGCTTCGTTAGGAGTAGGTGAGAACTCGGAGGTTGAGCTCCGGAGGGGTTGAAGAAACCGCGTGCGATGAGAATGGCAACGGCGGCGCAACTACGGTACGAGAGTGCGTGGCGAATGTGTGGAGCGCATGCGCGCGCGATGAAGTATGAAGGGGTTATCTCCCATTCGAGGATTGTACCACAATGCGCTCATAGCACGTTGCTGCCTCTGCATTCTGCACCGTGGTGAGCGCTGACATGTCAGCGTGTAACCGTGCCGCCACGAGTCCTCACTTTCGTGCAATCGTCCTCCTCTACCTGATCCTAACCTACTCTCGATTACAGTCCCAATTTGTTCCACCCGTCCAACTCCTGATACTGTACTGTTCTCTCTGTTTTCCCCTCTCTCTGTTTGCGACAGTGAGATACAGTATTGTAGTGTTTGTTTGCTTCCCATTGTTTGGGAAGGTTTCCTGCAAGTACTAAAGTGTTTCTACGGTATCTTCGGGATAAGTTTCCAGAACCTAAACCCTACCGTAAAGCCCCGCTTCAAGCCTCTACCCTAAGTTGACCTAACTAAAATACTACGGCACTACACCACTCATTTATAATTGGTACTGTCTGCAGGCCAATTAGTGGCGTGACTACTCCTCTGCGTGTTTGTAGGGCTAGGTATTGATATCCTTTTTAACTTCGTCTCACGAGTATTGTCTGATTTCCTCAAATGTCTTGCACATCAATGAAATCCGTGAAACTGGAGAAATGAAGGCTATTTTCCGATTTTTTTCGCTACCCACTCTCAATAAATTTGAATTCAATTATTTACGTGAACAAAACTTTAAGTGGGATAAATAATTTAACTAAGAAATTGATTCATGATTACACATGAGTACGCCAATGTCTGTAGAACCACTTTGGTTGCCCTCCTGCAACTTGATTATCACAAGGGACACTAAATATTGTACACGACTCCTCGGAAGAAACAACAAGGTGGCGCGGCTCTAGCTTTATTTCGATAAAACTCAATTACCACTGATAATTGAATAGCTGATAATATATCAGCTACTGTGCTGCACATCTCGGCAACCTACAATGCGCTCTAACTGAGCGCATGTTTAGACCATTCACTTGGGGATGATTAGTGGAAAAGCTCTCTTCTGCTTTTTTAGACTTTGATCGCATTGTTAGTACATTCGAATCTCATCAATTTCTCGACTAACTATTCAGCCGGATTCTACACATGACGAAATTTATTTCATCCGGCATTCTGCACCCTTGCCCCATTCATACGTGAGCTCTTCGACACGTAGGGCCGAGAACGTGTGTGTGGCACATAAGTCTGAGTCTGTTGCTGATGAATTTTTGGGTTGCCGACCAGTACGTGTCGAAACCTACCATTTTTCTTTCTTTCTTTGGCATAGTTTTCTTATTTCTTCTGTTTCTGCCGCGACTTGCTGCATCTGAAATCTATGGCATCACTGTTTCGATAACGCAGTATAGTTCAAAATGGCAGATGTTATGAATGAAATGGACATGACGTTCGAATAAGAAACGTTTTACAAGTTCATCAACAACGTAACTTATCAGATATAGACTGTAGATCGAAATTACACAGATTCTTTTGCCAACACAACAATTCTTGTTCGAGATCATTTAAGTTTGGCGATCCCGTCTGTGATGCTTCCCACGTGTGTCAAACAACATTGTTGCCTGTGGGCGAAATCAAGGCGGGTGGGTTGTGTAAATTGGTTTCGTGAAGATCAGGACTTCGTTTATCGATGGAGTTTTTCAGCCATTTTCTTCGGCCAAGGCATGTGAACAAGCAAGATCTATCTTCTACTCATTTCGCAGAGAATTCAAATGTAGATATTCTGCAAGATCTACGTATTGACTTAGAAACTTATAGTATCTACCAGTTGGATTCAAAGTAGACTATCCACATATGAGCCGCAGAATAGAAATGTTGATGTGCAACAATGAACACAATCTAACAGAGTCTTTAAAGATATCTACTTAATGTACAGCGCACACAACTACGAAGTGCGCCGGCCTCAATGAGTTCATCGAAAGAAAACCGTACCGAAGCTTCGTCAAGCAGAGATCCTGAGTGCTCCCACGAACCTTCAACAGAAGGTACAAAGCTTCCGAATTCTGTTCGTGGAGCACCTCGGCACCTTCGTGAAAAGATCGTTCGGGGCCAAAATGCGAGAGTACGTATCTAGTGATTGTTTGAGTCCCAATTTGCTTCATCCACTAACTTGCGAGTGATAGTCTGCAAAAAGAAGCCGAGAAAGGCGCAAGGAAGAGTATGCTGAATTGTTGACCAAGTATACGGCGCATCTAGAAGAAATCGATCGTCTTGAAAGCCGAATTGAAGCACTAGAGAACATCCTAAGAGATGCAGGAATCGAAATACCAGATAATTTCACTGGATCTGTAGTTCAGAATATCAATTCTGCCCGAGGAATTGATGATGACGTAGATAACGACTTGGTATTCCAAGAGGTTCTGAACATTCTCCATTCTGAAGCTTGAGAGAACGAGCAAGCATCGTAACTTACTCGATAAAGAATAAATACTCTCACAATTAACTCTTCGTCGCCTTTCCAGATTTTCGAGAACAGATATAGGACTATGTTAAGCTGGACGCAGCTTAATTCTTTTCTTCATGAACGTTTCCCGAATTCCAAAGCCTAGATCATGGGCCGTGAAGGAATCCCTCAGTACAGTTACTCATTTTCCAATATTAGCTAAGAGCTGTATGAAATTATCGATAAGCTGTGCTTCTAAATGCTGTGGGAAGTGCTTGGAGAGCTAGCGAACTTTTTTGTGATTTCGCTGCTCGTTTAGCGTCTTGATTCGCCAAGGTCGATCCGAAGAGCAACTGTTCGAGATCGGTTAATGCATGAAAGGCCTTGTATCAAGTTTGAGTCTTGTTCGGATGGAAGCCACTCTTTTCGCAGGACTTAGTGCTCAGAAACCGCGAATTTAGAAGCCATCACACGCAGGGATGTGCTCCTGTATATTGTAATATTTTAACGCACTTTCGTATTGGAGGTAAATTTGCATTGCTATGTCATAAAAAGCCGGGTGAAATTGCTGATTTACTGGGGTCTAAACTTGGTTGATGTGAAGCTGGTTAACCGTAAATCACTGTTTTTAGAGTGCAAGGCTACGGACGCTCATCAACGAGGAAAAGCTGAGCCAACACGATATGGCAGAGAATGAAGTCCGAATCTGATGAAGCCAAAGTCGCTTATCGAAAATTGGAATAGATGTTGCACTACTATCCTTGATTGCAATTCATATAGCAACGAATGGAAAGAAAGATTGCTTACGGCATTGCGCCTGGAAGGCATAATATGGTGCAATATTATGGAACGGATGTCGGATCACACGCGCAGTTTTCGATTGCAATACGTCATGTTCGATTGGGAAACAGATGATTTCGGCCATAGCTGTTTAGAAGGACTCTTTTACAACGAATTTGCAAATCGTTAAGAACCTTCTTTCTCTGTTTCTTGCGAGTTACCAACTTGCAATTATTTGAGAATTCCACTGCTATAAACAATGCTCAGTTCCACTAGCTAGAATTTGTTTACTAGTATTCGCAACCAACTGACCGTGAATCTTCTCCTTAAATTGCCCAAAATGTTTTGTCAATCAATCATGTTTTGTGATACTCGACGATTATCGTCCTCTTCATCGCATACAGGAATTGGCACACCGAATATTCACTGCAGGTACGGCACAATGGAATGTAGAGCTGGTAAAATGTTGTGCATGTTTTCAATTCCTTCGCTACTTGCTGAGTCGACCAGTGAATTTTTGAAACAACATCAATTGGTACACAAACCGAATACTTTGTTCTAGTACCAAATGATCATTTCGTTAACATTTTCTGCAAAGTGCTACTTTTATGATGCGGTTCTCGATGAAAACCATTACCTGAGGTTAAAGGCCTCTTCTCCTATTACTTGTTCCTTTACTTTGGTTAATTTCATATTGACTTCTAATTCAAGAATCATGAAGACGAGCATTCTAAACCAAGTTTCAGGACAGGATCAACTGGGAGTAGAAGATTGAATCAGGCCAACTACGAGTAGTGATGTACTTCTTGATTCCAAACAGGTCTAGACTTGACCGAAGAAAGTTCCATGGATTTCGTCTGCAGTGATAACTCAATTAATTCACCGCGTCAATGAATTCTCACCGCCTTTCGTCAAAACGACGACGATTTCACAATGCAGCAGCAACATCAACCGGAGGTTAGTTTAAGTGCAACAGTATAGTAAACGATGGTCATCCCATGAATGAGCCAAGGAACCTCGAACCCAGTCTGCCCATAGTGTCTGTAACCTTCGTCGCATAATCCGCCACCGCCGAATCTAGGTCGTGTTTCTTTGCCGCCGCTGCTGCCGCCGTGGCAGCTGTCGGAGTCTTCGTTCGGGTTTCCTTCTTCAGCAACTCAACAGCAGCACGCGCAGACAATCCCGAACCCAACGAATATGTGCTCGGCATTGGCGCCGGAAGGTATGTGAATCTTTCCACAGGTTGCGCCATTGCAATCGTGTTCGCCGCCTCACCTGATGGCACAACTGCATCCGCTGGTCGTCCACCACCAAGCGCACCAAGCAGCGTCGCAGTCCTGGCGTGGAAAGCATCGACATCTTCTGCGATACCGCGCTTGCAATGTGCCAGGTCTACTGGGTCAATAGCAGACTCTATTTGCGATCTCACTGCGCGCAATGCATCACCATTTGCAAACACTGCACACAACCAACGCAAGTCAAATGACGCTTGCATTAGTGCAGCGTCAGAAACCGCTGCCCCTCGTTGCGACAACGGCGTGTAAACTGCGACAAGCACACGACACATTTCAGCTGTTAGCGCATTCGATGCTCGTCGCGGCAACGCCGCACCTCCAGCCTCTCCCGCAACTTTGCACGCGGCAACTGCGAAGCCGACGGCTGCTACAGAGGCGGTTTTCGGTTGTCGAACATCATCTTCTTCGCTTCCGAAAAACGAGTCAACGACAGTGTCAAGGTCAGCACGCAATTTGTCGCCCAACGCAGCACATTTCTGGTTCGCCCAAATCGTGTATGCGTCTTGGGACACATCTTCTAACGACGCGCAGAACCGCTCGTACTCCCCGCTCTGTAATTGTTCGCCGGCATCCAACTTCATAACCTGTTCAAAGTGGAATGCTTGTTCCACAACTTCGGAAGCCAGCAGCACCGATGCGATTCTTGCCACCAATAATGCGCGTTCCGCGCACTGTTCATTCTCCTCGTTCATCATAGTTTCACTAGCGTTCTTCACCAATGTCTCGTTTCTCTTCGCCAAACTGTCCACGATTTTAGGCGCGGTTTCAATTACTGCCTGATTGAACGTGTTTGAAACGCTAGGTACGCGCTCGCAAATATACTTCGCATCGCTCAATGCTGTAGTCATAGTTTTCACAAGCGTAGCTTCTACTCGAGATGCAGGTCCCGATGCTGATAGCAGTTTCGTCATGCTTCCTGCATCATGCCGGCCTTCAATTTCAGTCGAATTCGCTTGATATAACGATTGTTCAGTGACTGCCGACCATACGTGTTTGCCTGTGTCCGCGGCCGACTTAATATTAGCCCATTCTTGTTGCAGCGATTTGTCGACGGATTCTGCGACATGTTCTACCGACTCCTTCGATACAACGTTAGCACGCTCACTAATGACAGGTGCGAACACAGCGAAAACAGCACGTGGATCAACACCAAGTGCGGTGCTGCATGGCTCAGCCCATTCTTCATCGACAAGAATATCGTCCACATCCATAAGCGCTGTGGCTAACTCACGGGATGTGTTCACACCATCGAGCAACATTCTACCATCAGATTCTAGGATTTGTCTGACGTCATCTAGCCACGGCACACAAATGCCATGCAGCTTTGTTCCACTAACATCGTCCCGTACTACGTTCGCCGCCTCATCGTCCGCAGCACGAACCAGTTCATGCACGATGCCAGTTTCAGGGTGCATCATTTGTGCGACGGACGCGACGGTGCTTTTGACGAGCATCGCCACCTCGCGCATGCGCGCATCCATCGCACCGCTGCTTGCCGTCAATTCTTTCCGAATCGCAGTGGCTCGAGCAGCAAGAAACCGACGCAAGACATCTGCCGTACGCAGCGATTCATCCACAGGCGCAATTATTAGTGCGGCAGCCACCTTCGCATATTCGTCCACCAGCTTTCCATCAGCGACAAGTTCCACACTCGCAGCGTCATAAATCTGCGGCCGGAAAGCTGAAACACCACGCCATTGTGCACCCGCGAAACGGGCGACGTGGCCGCCATGCTCTTCAAGTGCGGCGTAGTTGCGTTGGGCTGCTGCAAGTCTGGCGGCCGCATCATAAAGCCGGCCATGTTCTAAATGAGCGTACAGCTCTTCCGTCGAATCGACGATGTGCTTCAGTTTCGCCGCCACCACTTGTTCGCGTCTTCGTCTCGTCACATCATCAGAGTGTGCGGCTCCGGCGCTCGTGTCCGCCGCTTGCCCGTTGAAATGTTCACGCAGGGCGGTACTATCTTTCGCGAGACGCGTCAGTGCGTCGGTGACGCGTTCTTTCGATGCATCGCGAACCGCAACAACTCGGTCAGCAGCTTTCAAGAGGTCTTTGTATCGAGTTCCCAGCAAATCGCGTAGCGCTTCCGCCTTATCTTCGGCTTCCGAGCGTACGCGAGCCTCCACCTGCCGTATCTCCGATACCCGCTTCGTTCGAAATAGCGCGTGTACTTCGGCTCCTACGGTGAGAGCGCCTGTCATCTTGGCGTCGTGGCATTGAGGGTCGAAGTAAGGAAGCTTGTCTGTAGCATGCTGTAAGTCAATCAAGGTGAAAGTCGTTAAATGGGTATGCACAGGTTGCGAAAAGTACGGTAATTAGGTGTGTTGAAAAAATTGAAACTGTTCGTTTCTGTCAAGCATTGCGCGCGCGATATAGTGCATAATTTAATTGTGCAGTGAAATTTGCAAAGATCAATGACTATTTTAATTCACGAATGGTGTCGATCCAGAGGCCGAAAAACACATTATATACAGTCTGCCAGACGATAAACGTGCGTGCGACCTATAGGGCTCGCTATTCAGGTTCAGACAGCCCATTCGTTCAGTGTACTGTTTGTTTTACGGAATGACCAGCAAAAAAGGCCGCTCAAGAAGCAGTACAAACAAAGAAGCCAAAGAACGGTGCAAGGAAGTCGCCAAGCTATGCAGGTACGCTTACAATTTCCTCTTTCTCGAATTACTAAGCTGACGTGACTATAACCAAAAGGAGGGTTGTATCGACGCATCTAAAAGAGTGCCGAAATGAATCTGCAAACATAACACCTGTTGCGTTCAGATTGGACTACAGAAGGGCATGCGAAGATCAAGAAGAACGGCTACGATACTTCGAGAAACTGCTTGGAACAGAAGAATGTCACCCTACTGATATTAATGCGCGAACAACTGCAGCCGCTGCCGGTGATGCAGCTCTAACAAGTTTGCGCCAAATTACAACGAATTCGAAGCGAGGCAAACCTAATCGAGTGATAATGGAGAAAGTTGAAAAGATGCCGAAATACGATGCATGGGTGCCGGTGCGCTCGAACTATCACGTTGACGAGGATCAGGAACTTGAACCCTACATGCCGTATACCGATGACAAGAATGAGAATCGACGGAAAGCCCGAGTAATTCATGCCGAGATGCTCCGCGTTTCAGGTCAATTGGGCCTTGAATTGAGTGACGGAGAGTTAGGGTCTGATGGCGAGTACATTGTACCAGACGGAGATCAGAAAGAATGGGAGTTTTTCTCGGAGTATTCGAAATTGAACAACGTCCGTAAAAGAGAAGCAAGTAGAAAAGCGATCTTGGCTGTTTTTGGGCAGTATGGATCACGTCCCGGCGTGATGGAGGGGTTGAGCGAGGGACTGAACATCAGGCCGATGAAGAGACTTGACAAGTTGATCAAAATAACGCACGAACGATACGAAAAGTCTCGTACTGCGGAAGAGACTCGGAGAAAACGAAAAAAGACGATTGAAGAAACTGCCTCGGCAGTGAATCATCCTAAGGAAGTCAAACACACAGTTCTTCCGGGTACCTTATCGGCAGAAGCTATGAAGCATTTCTGCACAGTATGCCAAATGTTCGTTTGCGGGCAGCACAATCATCAAAACGCATTTCCGTTTCGTAGGATTCGTGACGTATTCCAAGAAATCCGATACGAAAAGATAACAAACGGGAAAATAGATCCATGTTCGAACGACTGTTGCTTTTCGTCTAGCTCGCACAATGAACCGAAAGGGAAAGCGAAACCGTGGACTATTGGCGAGAAGATGATTTTGAAGGAAGTTCTAACAGTATTTCGCAAGGATCCATGTTATTTATCCGTGGTTATTGGCACACGAACATGTCGAGAAGTCCAGCAGAAACTAAGTCAAATGACTTCAAAGTCAATAGAAGGAAACGATGATGTGTTAAACAGAATCATGAGAGAGAAGTCATCGAAACGTGGCCGAAAAAGGGAAACTAACTTGGAAGAGATCGAGAATGCGAACGGCGATAACGTTCCATTCGAACCGTGCTACCACGAGGGAGATTGCGATGAAAAATGTACATGTGTTCAAAATGGCCATCGATGTGAAGCGACTTGTGGATGCAACAATGTTCGATTCATTGTGGGAGAACAGAGGAGAGGCATGGCACGGTTTATTGATCCTACTCGAGGATTTCACGGCGAGCATGGGCTATGCTCAAATACGACACCGGGATGCAAGTGTCGGAAAGGAAAGTGCAACACCAATAGTTGTCCATGTTGGAATGTGAAGAGAGCATGCAATCCAGACATCTGTCGGGATTGCGACGTTTCAACCTTGCCGCAACGTGGACATGATAGACGATGCGGAAATATTCCAGCCTCTTTTGCTCCTCACAGCCGAACGATTATCGGCCGCTCATCGATCCATGGTATTGGACTTTTCGCTGCACAGTCGTTCGACCCTGGCGACTTAATCGGTGTGTATGCTGGGCAACTACCGAATTGTCGACAGGCCAATCTTGTGGATAATATCTACGAACTGAAGGACAAAACGTTCTTCTTCGCGTTGTACAAGGATCAAGTGATCGATGCCGGACTTCTGGGGTCGAAAATGAGATTTGCGAACCATGCACCCGAAAAGAGCGAGGATGCAAATTGTGAAGGTCATCTCGTCCTCTCGCGCGGTGAAGGACAAATTGGACTTTTCGCAACTCGTTCCATCGCAATTGGGGAGGAGATTCGATTCGATTACAAAGTTGATGGCAATGCACCAGACTGGTTGGTTGCGGGTCGCGAGGTTGAGCAGGAAAAAAATGAAGAGACAAAGACACAGAGCGGCGATGGAACAAACAAAGCGGTGGTATCGAGTGCGTCGAAGAGTAGAGCGGATTCATCACAGAAACCGATGTCGCGGAAACAAAGTGGCAGTAGCAAAAAAAGCAAAAGAAAAGGGAGGTAGCCGGTGCGCTTTCTGGTTCAGTTTATATACCTGTTATAAACTGAAGGTGGTCTATCTCCTCGAAGACCCATATACAGGGTGGTTGTCAATATTATTTCCTCTTATCGGATCGAATGTTTGCAATATGTTATTGCAATCTGTGATTCCATTCTCATGCAATACATACTGCAATACGAGCACTATTTCCAATACAAATTCTTGTTCACATCGGAGAGTGTTCTAGTTTGCCTTTGTATCAAGAACACTGAGCTGAAAAAACGTTACCATAGTTATTGCGCAAGACAAGCATACCTCTCATTGATCTTTGGACGTTCTGTCTCTCTCTGTGTCGAAATGGATGGGATTAGGTAAAAAATCTCGTATCTGCCCTGCAATTCTGATGGGGCTGCGCATAGCATTTTTTATTGCAATTCGTCTGCAGTATTTCGGATTTTCCAATATGTGCTACAATTAAAATCGATTTGCAATACGTAATTGCAATAAATTATTGCAATATATTTCTATTGGATTGTATTGGACAACCGCCCTGCCCATATAGCTACAAATGCTAAACATAGAGAACATGCATTAAGTCAAGTGTTTCATCGGGAACTGGGGGAAACCTCGAACAAGTACTAAAAATGAGTTGCGGGCGAAACGTGAAAAAAAATCAGGCTTGAAAAAAATCTATAATGTAAATCATCTAAATTATTTGCAGTTTACTTACTTTTGTGACTGTTTGAAACAGAATTTTTGTTACCATTTTGTACATGTGACAGATGTTTTTCTGCTTTCGCTTGTGAAACGCGTTGTTCAGTATTTCGTAATACTTGAAAAATTATTCTTGTACACGTATTTAGCTAAGTATTCTAGGAAAGAGCCTACAAGCATTTTCTAGACAGTTCTTAATTTAAGTACATCATAAAATGAATTCTAGGCAGGCGAGCGGTCGACAGCTTAAAATAAATGAATCCAATTTTCTAGACAAAAGATCTTTGAATTATTTATTTTATTTCAGCAGAACTGTTTCGAACTAGATTATTTCGGATTTCGTACTTCCAAGCTAGAAGAAGTTTATGAGCATGGCCTGGAATCAATTTTAAATTACTAGACCGTAACTGTTTGATGAGAAATGAGGCTTTTGGGAATCACGGTATCCTGAAGTATTTACACAATTCTCTGTGCAGTATTCAAAAATTGGATTCATTTATTTTAAGGTGTCTTGGTTCTTGTATAAAGGGTCCAGAGGTTCGCAAGAATGTATGGCACCTGATGAATTCTACTACAAGTTGACCGAGCAACTCATTGACAATCGATATAACACGCAGTATTTGTCTCAACAGGCTACTCAAGCTGAAAACGATGGAAGTGATTTACTAATTAGCGGTGTTGGACCTCATCTTACTCTGACGACAAGAAAAAAAGAAGTAGATTAATCAGTATTCAATGTTACCAAGGAAGATGCCGAGTATGTTGATCTGGAAGTAAATCAAAATAAGTTTGCTCCCATTGCTCACGCCATCTAAGTAGTGAATTGTTCTATAGGACGAAATTGCTTCGGACAGCAGGTTAAATGTTCACACGCCAACAGAAACTAAGCTGGATATTTTATTCTGATTTTTAACGTTTAATATAGGTAGAATCTCATCTGAGTTACAAAACTGCCTAATATGAGTCTCCGCATTTGCTTCTAGACACTTGTTTACAAAGAAAGTTTATGTGCAAATTCCGCTCTTTATTTTGTTGAAAATATTTAGAAGGAACGCTGCACAAGAATTCAACTGCTGGGTATTTCTTACTACGTCATCTTCCATTTCTTGAACAGAACATATTTAGGAAACAGTAAATTGGTTCATTCTTCCGTATAGATCCGAGTTTGGGGCTTCATGATTTGGACAGTGTTTGGCCTGTTGTGTAATATGAGAAACCCGAGAAAAGCAATTAAATTTGCTGCTCGTCCTGTATGAAGTATTGCATCGAGAATCTGAAATATTCTCGGTTCGTTTTACGATAATTGTTATGTGGGGCTATTGCAATGAACACGGAAGTAAACGGCGGATCATAATGCGGACATAACTCTAATAGAATTAGTAAGCTCTTCCGCATTAGAGAATTGTTGAGCTCTTGTTTTACCAAAACTCAACGGCTCTTGCACTTTTACTTTCTTACAATTGTTCTACAATTCTGAATCATTCTGTGACGTAGTCGATTAACGCTTTCACGGATTCAAGGAACTCCTCTGCAGACGGAATGATTTGGTTTGCAGGAAGCATGAACCCACCCTCCCACATTGACTTAGGTCGCAATTCATAAGTAAAGCTCATGACATTATGGGCATCATAAACCCAGTCAGGCATTACTCCAGAAGCGAGATAAATCAGATCAGTCTTTCCTCTGGCGTACGAATACTGTTTTCCTCCACTCGACAACTTCTCATTCAGTAGGTTGCCAAGCTTGTTGACTTCCTCCATGTTTGGTGGGGGATCGTCAGAATAACTCCATCGTCCCAGAACCAATTGACTGAAGGAATGGACATCGATGTGAGCTTTCAGCCCTTTCTCAGTTTCGAACAACTTCTTCAGGGCCTGAGTTTCAAGCTCCGAAAATGCTTCCGGGCCAGTATAGATATCACTGCACGGGTCACTGGAAGTAGATTCACATCCAGCGAAATCGAGGCCCCAGTTGCGGTTAAGGTCCACACCTGCAGGACCACCTCGGCACGAGCGAGCCGGATTCCTGTTCTTCCTCCACATACGATCAGTTGCATGTGAGTACACAAAACCATCAGGGTTCACAATAGGGACAACTAGTATTTGCACATTACTACTCCATGCCTTCTTCCTATGTGCATCGGCGGCCAACGTTTCAACGGTATGAAGAACACACATGGTAGTAATCCACTCTCGGGCATGCTGCATAGCGTTGAAGAGAATTCGAATAGGTTTCTCCTCGCTTGTCTGTCCAACCCGGAACATGTGAATCTTGCGTCCTTCTAAAGTACTGCCAATTGTTTCCAGTTTCACATAGTCAGAATATGTACTTGCTAGAGTTTCCCATCGTTGAAGAAAATCTTCGTACGAATGGTACTTAGTGTAGTACTCGGTATCGACTGTTCCTGCAACCAAAGAATCGGAAGAGCAAGTATCATCTGTACAAAAACCTTCGCTCTCCGCTGGAGAAACTAGAGAAGTTTCTCTCTCATGTGAAATAGCAGCTCCGAGATCTCCCATCAGTACTCGAATTGATCGACTTGGCAGAAGTTTTTCTGCTCTGATAAGCTGCTCCTGTGTGAGAATCAGCTCAACTGAGTCTGCATTTGGATCAGTGTATTCGTCTTGAACTGCTTTGATTTCACAAATTTCACTTAGGTCACTTAGAATTTTCTCTCTTGACTCAACATCGGAAAATGTTAGCTTTACCACGGACAGCCCCGTGTAAGGAGGTTGAATGAGACATTCATCACCTCTTGCCAATGTGACAATCACCAAAGTGAAGAGGAAAAATAAGTTATTGATCTTCATTGTTTGTTGTTGGAAATGTATTTGATAAAAAGATGACAGTAAAGAGAGCAGCCTTATAAACGCCAAAACAATCGGTCGCGATTCTTTCAATAACACCATGACGTCATAACTTATTTGGATTACTTGTCGATTTCGATGAAGACAAAAACAAAACTCATCTTGGCCTGATGGTTTTTGTTTTTACGACATTTTACTTTTGTAAATTTGTTATGACGCCCTGTCCAAATCATTTCACATTTCGTATCTCTCAATGATTGATTCGGGAGAATGTAATAAAATTTTGTGTGAAGTATGTTGTTGTCACATAGCGTTTGAAGTGGACGCCTCATCGCAGTTGCAAAGGGCTATTTTAAGATTTGAAACATAATTATTTTTAATATTCTGCATATATAGAATTTGAGGTGGATTACCAAGTCATTTTTGATATTGATTTTAATTTTTAATTATTTCTGAATTAGCTTCTCGGTTTCTTCCGAATTGAATTCGAATACGAATGTGATATTCCTGTTACCAATTAAACATGAATTTGGAAACCCTAAACTATGCAAAGCAAGGACTTTCCAGAACCTCACACGTGTACTATTCCCGAAGCTTCTTGGCTTACACAAGTGTTGTCTTAACTACGGAACACCCATCAATTGCCGTCGGCGACACGAGTGCTGTACACTATTGGAAAGCGCGTTGAACATGGCCTGCGCAGGCATTGGGTTCGGCAATAAGAAGTCGGTTCTTGCGATTGCGCGTCGCGGCGGTGTTGACATCGTCTGCAATGAGGTGTCGAATCGCGCCACACCGACTATGGTGTCGTTCAGTAGCGAAGAACGAAACCTTGGTGAACCGGCTGCTAACTTCGCTGCACAACTGCACAAAAGCACCGTGAGTAACATTCAGCGTTTGCTGGGTGTGGATCCAAACTCGGAATTCGGGAAAGCTGAGGCAGCGCGTTTGACATGCCCTGTCATCGCCGATCCTTCTGGTGCTGGTGCCGCTGTTCAAGTCAACTACAATGCCGGTGATGGTGAACAGATGCTGCACACATTTTCGTTTCAGGCCATTGCAGCCATGTACTTCACTAAACTAATGGAGTTTGCATCGAACGAATATAAGGCGCCCGTCAAGGACTGTGTCATTTCTGTTCCTGGCTATTACACGGAATCGCAGCGCCGCGCTGTCGTTGATGCCGGTCGTATCGCGAACATTAATGTTCAACGCGTTATCAACGAGAATGCGGCTGTTGCGCTCTCCTACGGTATTTTCCGAACCAAGGAGCTGCCTGAAAGCGACCCTATTAAAGTTGCCTTCGTCGACATGGGTGAGGCCGGCACATCAGTAACGGTTGCTGCGTTTACTCGAAGTCGCTGCGACATTCTTTCTTCAGCGTTCGATCCTACCCTAGGCGGTCGCAATTTTGACGATTTGTTGGTGAAGAAGTTTGCGACGTTATGGAAGACCGAGAAGGGCATCGATGCGTACTCGAAACCCCGTGCGAAGCTCCGAATTTACAAGGAGTGCGAGAAGCTGAAGCGCACTCTGAGTGCGAACGCCCAGGGCTTCATTAACATCGAGTGCTTCATGAACGATATTGATGTTAGTGGAAAGATGAACCGTGACGAATTCGAGGCGCTGGCTGTGCCTCTTCTCGACCGTCTCAAAGCAGTCTGTGAAAAGGCCATTGCTGATGCTAATCTGGCGGACGACGAAAAACTGTTCTCTGTCGAAATCATTGGTGGTAGCATGCGTATCCCATGCGTCAAGAAAATTGTGTCGGACACCTTTAGTCCGGCCCCAATGCGTACGACTCTTAACATGGATGAATGCATCGCTCGTGGATGTGCGCTGCAGTCGGCCATGCTTTCCCCTGCCTTCAGAGTTCGTGACTATAAGGTTGGTGATGTGAGTTATTTCGACATAAACGTGGAGAAAATGTTTGCGAGTTCCGATGCTGTCGAATCTATGAAGCTTATCTCCAAGTTCGATGATACCGTGCCTTGCTTGAAAGCCATTTCGTTCAAGCCACGGGGTAAGCTCGACCTTCATATCAAATATTCGGATCCAAGCCGTCTCACTCAGGGCCCTGCAGCTGAGCTAATTGGCAGTTACGCAATTGATGCTCCGCAAGACACTGAAGGAAGAGTGAAAGCGAAGATTCGACTTAACGCAAACGGCATTATGGAAGTCTCGGAAGTCAATCATCACAAAGAAGTCGAGGAAATGGAAGAGGTTGAGGTCAAGGTTGAGAAGAAAAAAGAAACTCCCGCCCCTGATGCGAATGGTGCACCTGATGACGCCAACATGACGGATGCCTCGCCTGCGAATGGAACCGCGGATGATTCTGCTAATGGGAATGTTGATACGGAAGCGAAACCAAACGAAGCTACCGCAGATGAAGGTGCGAAGGAGACGAAGGATGCACCCGCTCCCATGGAAACCGAAATTATCAAGGAGAAGCGTCTAGTGAAGAAAATGAAGCTGATGCCAGTTTCGTTCACTCGAACTTCTGGCCCATTATCGAGCCTAACAGAAGAAGGTGTGAGGCAAGCCATTGAGAAAGAAGTGAAGATGAGAGCGAGTGACTTGTACATCAAGGAGCGAGGTGAAGCTAGAAATATGTTGGAAGCGTATGTCTATGACGCGCGTGCACGTATTGGCGATGATGGAGACCTTGCTGAGTTTGGACCGTCGAACGTTCGTTATCAGTTGAAAGAACTCCTCGACGAAGCTGAGAACTGGATCTATTCCGATGAGGGAGATATGGCGAACAAGAGCACATTTACTACGAAGCATTCGGACCTTGTCGACAAAGTGTCACCCATAGTGAAACGTAAGAAAGAATTTGAAGAACGCCCTATCAATATCAACTTATTGAACGCGACTGTCGAATCTTACAAGAAGCTGGCGGTCCCAGGACTGGAAGAGTACGCACATATTGAACCTGAAGCAAAAGAGAAGGTGCTGAAATGTGTAGAGGAAGCAACTCTCTGGTTGAAGAAGGAGGTTGCAAAGCAGGCGGACTTGCCGAAGGACGTTGACCCTGTTTTGAAATGTGCAGATATTAAATCGAAGCGAGAGGAGGTGGATAAAGTTTGTAGACCGATTGAACAAACCCCAAAGCCGAAACCGAAGGAAGAGGAGAAGAAAGAGGAAGCGAAGGACGAGGAGATGAAAGACACCCCCTCCACCGACGAGAAAATGGAGACCACCGAAGAAGCTCCAGAAAGTAATAAGGTTGATGAGAAGATGGAGGTAGACGGTGAAGCTGCCACAGCCTAATAACTTTATTGCTTTCAACTTTCGGTAGTAGATTGTCTGTTGTAAAATTTCGATTGCCCATTGGCCTTGTCGGTCACGATTTTTGGCTTCTACGGCAGCATTCGCCGCGTGCCAATTTCTCCTACTCTGAATCTGCATGGATGTGCAGCATTGTAAAAGGACGAACAATAAATCAAACTTGTCCGTCAGCAAGGGGCTGCACTCATTCACAGTCAATCAATCATTCGGTCGCTCAACTGGTCCAGAACGGCCAATCATTTTTCGCCTTTCTATCCACCGTAGTAAATGTGTAGGGCAACATAGAGCAATAAAATTAAATTCAAGGAAGCTTGGCTTACTAAATTTAATGATTAAGTTCAAATCGGGCCATGATAAGTCATTTGTGCTTCGTATCCATCTGTTGACTTTTTGTTTTGAATGGTAGGTAAGGATGATTTCTGGAGCATTTCTGCGAACAATCTCTGTATCAGAAGGCAATGAGATGCGATGGAAGTGAAAGCAGGATACCGACCTGGTCATATTTCCTAATTATTATTCCCTTCAGTTTATTTTATTTCCAATTCAAACAAGGATATGATGTAAATGGTATTTTACAAACTAAATATTCGTTGCCACAAACTCAAATTTCTTCAAGCAACGAGACATTGCACATCAACATACAACATGTCTTCGAGGCCAACAAGAAACCAGAAACAAACGCATCTCACAAGAAAAATTCTAAAACTTTAGCTACAAAAAAACGGAAGAGAAATGAAGTAGAGTTAAATTTAGAAACTCATGGAGATCAATCTGCGAAACCAATATTTGGAAACTCAGAATCAACTGTTGCTAGAAGTGAAAACGGAACAGATGAATGTGGTTACGGTCCCTTCTATATCCCTACAGATATTGAAACCAACTGTTTTGTGAGAGCACCACAGAACTATACTCAGATATATGATCGCAAAACGAGACTTTGGATGACCTCTGCTGAAAATTTAGGAGTGCTAAATACTAGCGTACCTGATTATCATAATCAAGTTTATAATCAAAGATGGTTAAGAATTAGGAAAGGTCGCGTTTTGATAAACAAGAAAGGTGGGACAAGCGTTAGAAAATTCGGAGACAACTTCGAATATTTCAATTTACTAATGAACCATACAAACATTTTCAACAGATGTAAAAATGCATCCAAGCCGACTATTTTGGATACTGGCGCCGGCATTTCTTCTGTTGCTGCTGCTGCTAGAGATGAAACTGGTGGAAATGGGTATGTAAGTGTATTGTCGTACGTTCCAGTAGATGATTACTTACGACTCGGAACTATTATATCTGATCGCGGTCTTCCTGTTTATCTGCACTATTACACTGGAGAACGAATACCTGCTCCCGATTCTTCTTTCGACATGATTCATTGCCGTTGGTGTTGGCATCATGTTGTCGGCTATGACACATGGCTGAGTGAAGTGAATAGGTTGCTAGTACCGGGCGGTGTTTTTGTGTTTACTTTCGTACCTAAAGAGGACGAGGAACTCTTGCCAAAAAAGCCTTGGCTTGCTGCTCTAAATCGTATGCCATGGAAATGCAAGCGAACTAATAAAATTGTACAGATCTGCACTAAAATTAAAGAAGACAGTAGTCCAGATATGCTATGTGGAGTACCAAGTCAAAAAGTTCCTGAGGAATTTGAAAGGTACACAAGCAAAGCATGGGAAATCATTCACGGAAATTCAGCTTCTGCAAGCGAAACAGATCGAGTTTTGAATTTGGACTGCGTTTCTGCAGATATGTGCCATCACTTGGAGAAGAAATTAGCCAAGCAAAATATGCTACACACTTTTAGAAACGATAGCCACGGAAGGGAAGACCTCAGAAAAATGATAAATTCAGGATCACTAGGTGTCTTGCACAACTGGGAAAAGCCTGGACCCTTTTATCCTAGAATGTTTGATGTCGTATATTTGTCATGCCTCAAGCTGAAATCAAATCTAGAAGCACTATTCTTTGAAATTCATAGATTATTAAGACCAGATGGTTTTGTTTTCGCCGTTAAAACGACATGTCCACAATTGGAATTATTGTACAAGTATGCCAATGAGAGCAAATTTCATATTGTTATGAACGATGAAGACGTTTTTGTAGGACAGAGAATAAACTTTTAGATCCTTGCATCCAGAAATAGCTGGCACTAGATTGAAATGAAAGCTGAAATCTAGTGGACTAAAAGGCTACATAGTCATGTACTGAGTGTGAAGTAAATGAAAATAAAATTTACGAGACTACTCCAACCAATTCTTGAATTACGCTATTTTCACTTTCATAATCAAAGTATAACTGCAACATTAAGTGATGATTAATTGTATTTACTCAATTTTCTTTAATCACGCTGACATCACTCTGTTTCCTCGTACATTCTTTGCTTCCTCTATTCTTTGCATAATATTTTTTCAGTAAATTATGAATATTTTTACGAAGATCTCGTAATTTCTTTCATTTTTTTGAAATTCATTATTTGTGATTCAGTGCGATAATGGTTTTGAGTTGAAAAATTAATTCATGTGTGTCTACGAATGCTTGAAATAAATAATTCGTCAAAGACAGTTTCATAAGAGAATCAGATTTTTTGAACTTTTCATCTTTAGTAGGAAGAGAGAATCAAAATAATTTATTATTAATATGAATTTTCGGGCCGTTACCGATTATAAATATCGGAGAAACGCTATAAATTCAAATAAATTCATAAGTTCTA
>JAAUYH010019545.1_pt1 | contig 29287 bp, 20 predicted proteins | sample 7278061 | NCBI WGS metagenome assembly JAAUYH01 (sample SAMN14350203, study PRJNA611818) | marine sediment metagenome | isolation source: surface marine sediment (0.6m) | place: French Polynesia: Moorea | collected 2018-08
CTGCTAGTTGAATCCATGTAGGTCACCTTTATTCGACATATAGTTACATCTCTTACGAACCGAATCCGTACAGAGTTCGTCCTTGTCGCTTCAACGCATAAACGACATCGAGTGCCACCACTGTCTTGCGCCGCGCATGTTCCGTGTACGTCACCGAATCGCGAATCACCGACTCCAAAAACACCTTCAGCACGTTGCGCGTCTCCTCGTAGATGAGACCCGATATACGCTTCACTCCTCCACGTCTCGCCAAACGACGAATGGCTGGTTTCGTGATGCCCTGGATGTTATCGCGCAAAACCTTGCGATGACGCTTCGCACCTCCCTTTCCCAATCCCTTTCCTCCTTTACCGCGTCCTGACATCTTAGTTGTGTGTTCAGTTGTTGCCTTGGCTCAGATGGTGAGAGTTCAGTTGATGGCTCCCAATGGTTAGTGTGGCAACTGGAATGCCGCGCAGTATTTAAGCAGGTTGATGGTGGTGGTGCAGGAAGGTAGGTTCGCGGGAACAAATGAGGGACTGCATCTTCATTGGACTCTAGTAAAAGTAATAATCCACTATTGGTTGAAATTAATGATCCCCATATCAATCTACGTGCTTTAATTGGTCCAGGTATATCGAGAGAAACATTCCTTATTTCGCGTAACCTGTGGTGGCACAGCATCTATTCGCGCCACTCTTCATCCAAATAAATACAATCTCGTTCCATTCGTGTTCGCTATCAGACCTCACATCCTTTCTACTCCACTCCACGAACCACCACCACCTCAACTTCGCTATGGCTCGTACTAAACAAACCGCTCGCAAGTCTACTGGTGGAAAGGCCCCGCGCAAGCAGCTCGCCACCAAGGCCGCACGCAAGTCAGCGCCCGCGTCCGGTGGCGTGAAGAAGCCCCATCGTTATCGCCCCGGTACTGTGGCGCTGCGCGAAATCCGCAAGTTCCAAAAGTCCACCGAATTGCTCATCCGCAAGTTGCCGTTCCAACGCCTTGTACGTGAGATTGCGCAGGACTTCAAGAGCGACTTGCGCTTCCAAAGTTCAGCAGTGATGGCGTTGCAGGAAGCATCTGAGGCGTACTTGGTAGGACTGTTCGAAGACACGAACCTGTGCGCTATCCATGCGAAGCGTGTTACAATCATGCCGAAAGACATCCAACTCGCGCGTCGCATTCGTGGTGAACGAGCGTAAACAAGTTCACACCGCTTACTCTAATATCATCGTTGTTCAATAAAATTCTGTTCTCGTGCTACACATCCAGACCCTTAAATTGGGATTTGTAAGTTCTTTGCAGCGCCTAGTGCACCTGCAAACTGAGCATTGTCTGGTTATCAATTGCCATTCGATGGTCCTCGACTATAAAACTGAAATGCGGCACGGCCAACTCACGGTTTACCGCACAACGAGAACTACTTTATGCGCGATTCATCCGGTACCCCGATTCATCGCAATTCGATTTGAAGACCATGTCACTGTGCCGTTGACAGGCCAGACACGCGAAACCGCCGAATCAAAATCATGAATGTGGCATCTGTCGCAACTACTATCCATGCCTTCGGCCTGAAAGAACGACAGAGAGGAGGACAGCATAAATCCCAGCTTGTCGCGGGGAACGATTACCGATGATTCCAGAACAGCTTTCGAAGTGGATTGTGTTCTGATGGGACATGGGACCGCACTACGTACACTGCGCCACATCGATTTCCTAGAGGTCTGAGGCTGGTGGGATGGCAGTGCGTGTGTTGACTCAGTCAAGCGAACCACGAATGACGTCAGTCAAAATCTGTACATGGTTGCATTCAATTGAAGACGGTCGGTCGTATCAAATCTATGCAAAGCGTATTCGTCACCGAAAAGGTGGGCACGCCGGAACTAGGCAATTGTACGGTGGCGGTTCACATCAAAATCAAACGTGGCGCCATCACGAAACGCCTTCAGTCAGGCCGTGACGGTTGCCAGAATTCAGATTCTGGGTGGTAGAATGTAGGGACACCAATCACCCAAATGTCCCGGCCATTTTTTCCTCAATTTTGTATTTCTATCTCGAGAACACCCGTGCCTATTTCAGCACCGGCAATCGACACCAATCGCCAATCCATCGCTCAACTTGCCATCGACCACGACAACTGTTATCGTCACCTACAAAACAAAGGAAATGGGAGCGGTATTCGGCACTGCTCGCGCGGTATTTGGGGCTGTTCAGGAGGAGACGCCCGCACACGAGGTGGTGTACAAGGGCGAGGGTTACGAGGTATGGAAGTACCCCACATCCGTTGCTGCTGTCGTGTATGCCAAGGGACTGAACGCCGATGAGCCTCCAACCGGCAAGAAGTTCAATAGCGAGGCGTTCTGGGCGCTCGCCAAGTACATCGGCGTGTTGAGCACGGCGGAAAACACCAAGGCGTCGGCACCCGAGCAAATCGCGATGACAGCACCCGTCGTCATGTCGGCGCCGCAGCCGGAGAAGATTGCGATGACCGCGCCCGTCGTCATGTCGGCGCCGCAACCCGAGAAAATCGCGATGACCGCACCCGTCGTCATGTCGCCGCCCGCGGAAGACCGGAAGATGGCGTTCCTACTTCCGAGCAAGTACAAGACCATCGAGGAAGCGCCGGTCCCGAAGAACCCTGCGGTAAATATCGAGCTGATGCCAGTGCGCTATGAGGCGGTGCTGGAGTTCAGCGGAAACGTGCCGTCGGACCGACCTGACATTTGCGAGGCCAAGGCTCAAACACTACGCGACGCGATGAAGAAGGACGGCATCGAACCAACGGGCCCGTACACATTGTGCGGCTACAACGCGCCGTTCACCCTGCCGTGGTTGAAGCGAAATGAAATCCACTTCCCTGTCGCGGAGAGCGACAAGTTCACCTCGGCATAAGCCGGTACCGCTTCATTTTAAAGGAGCAGCGCTTGAATAGCAGCACTGTACCTTGCCCGCATGTGTGGTGTGTAGAACGAGCAGCCGATACGTTTGGCCTTTGCTTGGCTTCCGAGCGTTGCAAACACATGGACAACCAAGACTCCGCACTTCTAGTTCCTCTCTTTACATAAACCTTCTGGCTTATTTTCGCAATAGAACGAGAAGCACGATATATTCCTGCTTGTTCTCTTTTTCACGGCTCCACCGGTACTGTGCCATATCTCCGAGCACATTACCCATGAATCTCCCTTGTATTTCAGGCAATCTCCCCAGAATCCTGCCAGGTTGTGTATCGATACCAGTTCATTGATATGTCACCTCCTGCTTTCTGCGCCACATCGCCTTTCACATCTGTGCGCCCGTGGCACCGATGTTCCACACGCACTGCACCACGATGCACGCTACCAGTTGAAGGCACTAAGAATCTATTTCCGCCGACAGTCGAGTCGACGCGAGCATATCTGGCCGCTACCCGCCCGGCGCCAATCGAACAGAAGCGACTCGAACAACTTCTAGCCCTGCCCATGGCACCGGAGGATGCGATGTTGCTGCTGGCGGCGCGTCTCGGCGATTACGACACAGTGAGCCAGCTATTGGCGTCACCAACACCACCGAACGTGAATGTGCAAGATAGAGAAGGCAGCACCCCCGCGATGCGTGCAGCAAGTCGCGGGCATGTGGAGGTAGTGCGGTTATTGCTGAATTCCGGGAAGGTCGACCTGAATATCACGAATAATTGGGGCTACGACGTGTGTATCTATGTTGGCAGTGTGAAGAACAGCATGAACGCCGAGTATGAGCAAATACTGGGCTTGCTGGACGACCCAAGGGCTCGCGCGGAGCGCAGATGGACGCAACGCCCGAAGAGAAAGTGATTGCGCGGTTTTGACCTATTCTGGAGTAACATTAGGTTGATGGCCCTGGGCTGAACGATTTCTGGGAAAAGCGGAGGGCCGGCACGATACTACTGTACGTGTACAATGGAATAATGTAGGATGATAAATCGGTCTCCTTCTAATATGCTTGACCTGTAGACTACTGGGACGCCATTCAAGTAGTAGCTGCGGTGTTTACTCGCGTCACTGCAAAAAATTGATTACGGACAAGAATGTTCAGCATGATACTCCTCTGCTAGCCTAGTTTCAGTATCCTATATCACTGGGACATTGACTTTGGATGTCGATCTTCATGACTGGAAACTCAGAGCGCTGTAGATTTCCTGTGCCAGCCTCAATAATCATCTAATGCTAATCTAGTTTGACGACAACGATTCTCGGTGGAGCATAAACGCAATTGGGAAGTGCAAATGTTCATGCCAGGAGTACCTGAATGGTACTCACCTCGAGTTTTTCAAGTGGCTAGAATTGGCAAAACGACCTTCTCTAGGCTATAGCTACAGGTTCCGTCTAACCTAAGGTCTCCATTTTGTTCAGGGAATCCAGGTACGTCTGACGGAGTACCATTCGAAACAGATGATGAAATATCTTAAATTGGACACCTTGAGGATGATGATCCTTTTAACAAGAAGAAGAGAAGTAAACTTTCCGGAATCGAATTATCCTTGAACATATCCAACTTTTTACCAATTAGAATATTCGCTACATTTTATAATTACCTCGTAGCTCTCTGAATTCAAAATTAGGTTCGCAGCTGCCTCCAACAATCCGGTTTCAAATAACTCAATTTTTCGTTTCTCTCTACACCTATTAATCGAGTATTTAGAACTGGAATTCGTACTATTTTGACGTCAACTTAGAAAATAACTTCTCATTACACGGACACTCTAAACTGAAATCTTTGTGTAGCGATGTGTGGAATCGTAAAATTTTGCCTGCGTTCTGGTACAACTTGAAATGCATAAATCCCATAATCAACAGCGATTAATAATGCGCGGTTAATGAGCTTTACGCTTCAATTATAAGAAAGCGTTTACCGTAGGTGGACTATCGATTCCGTTCTCGAAAATTACCATATTGTTAGATTTTCTTTAAAATAGTGTATCTTCTCTCACCCAAAACAAAATTCATTGATATTTGTTTCTCATTACCTTCAATATTTCGTGTGATGTATGACCACGTCTGCACCAATTATGATTTTTGGAATTTTCGGGAACAATAAAATAAATCTTTTAAGACAATACCAAGCCTCAAGAATGATCCAATACCTTTGCGAAACGAGACAGCTTCAATGTGTCTTGTTTATTAATATATAGAAAAGAGCTTACTTTACTGCATCTTCAAAGCACTAAGAAGAAGTATAGCAATGTATTACGCTGAGAAAACTAGAACTTTATTCTATTTGCTTTAACAGGATGAAAATTTCAGATACCTGACAATGAACCAATTTATAAACATTTTGAAATATTAAGAAAGTGCTTGTAATTTAGGTTTGTTTAAGTGTTGATTAATAAAAAAAGCGGCCTTTCCGCTTTAACATTTTTCAAACCAACTTAAAGCCTAAGTATCAAAGAATCAGACTTAAATCGCGTTAATATAGTGAAATTTGGAATATTTCAAGGATATTTGTATTTCGCAATTACCAAGTGCTATAACTCAAGAATAGAAAATTTTGAACATTTTATGGAACTGTTCTACCATGTCCCTGCCTCTAAGAATCTCTATCGCTCAAAATATAGGAATGATATATTAAACAAAATTCTTAACACACTATCAAAAAATTTACTCACGAATGATATGTATTATTTTTGTCTTCTCCTATTTCTGAACATATTTGAGAGATGATTTCTTTGAAGTGTATATCCTTGGTTTTCATAAGTTACTGGAAAAGTGAGGAATCTGGCCCGATGGCTTTCAAGTCTCATTCTGTCCACCGGTTTCCAATATAAAAGGCTTAGTTTACAGGTTCCTCAGATGACTTTGATGAATAAAGACTACGGTAATGTAGTTGATTGCTTTGAATACTTTTATTTTGTTTACATAATGGTAGAATTTTGTATTCTATACACACCGAAAAGTGACTCCCTAGAATTTCAACTACTATTCTTGTTGATTGTTTGCAATGCTTTTATTTTGGTTATATTGGCATTTTCCAATTTCAAAATTTGCGGGGCAAGTAATTTACCATTACGAAAACGTTCCACAACTGTTCAACTGTTGGAACGAAATAGACGACATAGTTCAAGCAGTAAATTTCGAAAATTCCGAATGCACCGACGAAGATCTGGCTCGGAGGCAGGAAGAAAAGGGATTGTTTCGGGGGACGGCGTAAAAACTACGAAATTTCAACTGCAGCCCTGCGCTGTAAGCCAGCCGAGGAATTTTGGGTAACCAATTCCCCATCGTCCGGCGCACACAACACGCTCTTTCTCGGAGGTTGCCGGCGTCACAGGGTCACGAAACAGGATGCCGGATTCGGCGTTGAAGGTGGCGGACAAGTGGGACTCGGCGTTGGAGCAAGGAATCAAGCGCACGGCGTATGGGGCCATCACGGGAGGCGTGGTGGCGATGCTGCTGTTCCGTACGTATCGCACCACGAGCGGGCGCGGGCGCGCGTCGCGAACACACGACTAACCGGGGAGCAGGCGGAGGCGGCATCCGATCCGCGATAGTGGGGCTGGGCGCGGGCATCGGAATCGGCACGACGTACGCCGACGCGAAGCGCGATTTTGAGACCTTGAAACCGTCGAAGTAGTAAATGTGAGATCCGTTCCGATTTGGCGCACTCGCGTTCCTCTTGCGTCGACACGTCCGCCGCCGCGCAGATGCAGTTTATTCGAAATGCTGTACCCAATCCAGTCAGTCCGTGCCGTGCTCGTTCGCTACTAGTACTCTCAATGACACCTTGGCCTTGGTGATAAACCACAACTTTCGTTCGCACCTACGCTACCGTACACACCAGAAAACCGGACACGTTTACAACTTGGGCTGGAAACTAGCGACGACACTCCTCAGTAGCTTCTCCCGCTTGGGCCATCGTTTCTCGCCTGAGCTGGCGGTGAGCGAGTACAGCTTCGCCTTGTTCACGGTGAGCAGGGTGAGCTGGTGCGCGCCGCCCTTCTTAATCTCGAGCACGTACGCGGGCACGCCTTCGATGTCACGATCTTCCGCGGCCACCAGTTCCCCGCCGCGGCTGGCGGCCAGCCTCGCGCCCACACTCGCGGCGTCGCCCAACGCCGACAGCGGCTTCTGCGTGGGCGTCGTGAGCACCTGCACATACTCCAGCGGTTGAATCACATCCGCCCACTTGATGTCGTATTGATCGGGTGTGCCCGCGAATTCGTTCCACCCGTTGGGTCGCATTAGTTTGAATCCCTTCGGCAGGTCGGTGTACGGCACCACGTCCTCCGCGAGCACCTGTTCGTTCGGTAGCATGAATGCGGTCGCTGCCGCAGTCGCAAGTCCAAGAACCGCGCGTCTCGACATCGGCTGCGCCGCACTGCACCGCGTCGTCGTTGGGCGGCGAATATCCACGCTTTTCGTTCGCACCCCATGCAACGACGGCGGTAGAGTAGGCGATGTGAACGCAGCCAAACTGAGGTACGCCATGTCGACAGATGGACCGTTCGATTCGGAGCGATGAACGCAGCTTGTCCTCGTCACCAACTTGCGGCTCTACTTGAGACGCGAATGCGGTACTGATGGAGGTGTGGTTGTGGGATTGCAGGATTGACGAATGAGAGGTGGTTAATTTTAGTGAAATCGAATGGGGGCAATGCCAAGTGTCACATCTAATTGTCGAGCCGAGATGCGCTTGAGCTCGCGACGTAAGTTCAGTTCGCCAACAACAAAACGCACAGGTCCGACGGCAGCGAACGCCGAAAACAAGCTACACAACAGTATTAACGCGGAAATAGCAGTCCACGTTAGAAACAAGTGCAAGTAAGCATGTATTCCGTCACGTCTACCGACGCCTGCGATTACGCAGGCGCTCTTCCTCACGTTCGAGTTTCTTCAATCGACGACGCTCCCTGTCGCGTTCGCGTTTTCGAATCCGTGCACGCTCGCGTTCCATCTCTTTGATTTCCTCCATCTTCGCGACGTCCTCCGCGGTCGGCACGTCTTCCATGGGCGCAGGCTGGGGCGGCGGAGGCGGTGGTGGTGGCGGCTCCGCCGCACGACGCGCCTCTTCGCGCAGACGCCTGAATTCCGCGGCGCGCTCGTTCTCGGCGGCTTCTGCGGCGGCGAGGCGCTCGGTAATCTTCGCTTCGTCGCGGCGCGTCTCCGCCGCATCGACCAGCGCGGCGAGGAGATGTGCAGTGCGGGCTTTCAACGAGGCCACGTTGGTCGCCCGCTGATGTACGGCGTACGCGAGCGCGCCATCGATGTACGATTCAGCGGCGCCATTCGCGATGGCGCCTAGTAAGCGCTGTCTGGCCGCCTCGCGCGAGTTATCAGGGGCGGCGGCCGAGGGCGGTGCAAGCTTCCACAGCGGGGGCGCGCGCTCGTAGAGCCGGCATCGACACAGCGGTTGCGAGGTGTACGGGCAGCCAAGATGGAACTCGGCTGCGCAACGATGGCGACGCATTCGAATAAATGGCAGTGTGTGAAGAAGGCGAGAAACGCGAAGGGCGCCGACAAAATTGGAAAACACGGAATTCAAATGGAAACGTGGGAGGTTGCGCCAAGTGGCGCGCGGCCATGGGACGCGGCGGAAACGCGGATCGTTGTGTTGGCAGCAGCACCGCACGTTGATTGCGTGAGCCAACGCCTAATCTCAGCTCACAGCAACAGGCGATGCGTGCAGCGTCATCGACAGTCCGAGCACAAATTTCTGGTGCATGCATGCTGTACCGCGAAACGCCTTAAAATCGCAGCCCATGCACCGCACCCCGGGTCGCACCCAACACCACAGGCGATGAGCTTACGAGTCGCCGCCCTATGCGCACTGCTGTGCCTCGCGCACTCGCGCCAGCTCAACGCCAGCGCTGTGGGCACCGCGTACTCGCGCGTGGAAGACCTCGACGCGGTGGCGCGCGGCTATAAGGACCCGCCCGGCGTGGTCGTGCACGCGTCGCTGAAGCAGGTGCCCTCGTCGGCGTGGCGCGAGACGCGCCGCACCGTGTGCTCGCTGGGCGTGTGCGAGAGCTCGCGGCGGTGCGGCTCGAAGTGCGAGCCCATCCTGCTGCGCGTAGCGGCCAAGTGCGCGGAAGGGTGGTGTCCGGCGGCGAGGAAGTTTCTGCGCTGTTATCCGCGCGTCTGCTTCGAACGTGTACTGGACGGTGGCCGCGTCCGTGTCGCGAATGGGCGGCCACCTGTGACCGACTTATCAGTTTTTGCCATCGTACGCTGGCGCCGCCCGGCGCCGTATTATGAGCGGCGCGCGCGGAGAAATCGGCAGAGTGCCACGCAAAGCGCCATATTTCGTGCTTAGCCGCGCCCCGGTCATTTTTTTGTACATTGTAAGAAGGAGTTGGCGAGGCGGTCGGTAGTTTTGGCGTGCGGCCTGTTGTACTATAGTCGCGTGCGTGCGCGTGAAGCGCCACCGCACGCAATGTAAAATTAGCGCTGCTGTAGTTGATTTGCGCGGTGCCGTTTTGGGAGCGCATTGCACGAGTGGCGACGTGAATCATAGAGCAATCGAGGCGTTGCGTTGCATAGCTTCGCAACCGCGGCGTGGCCCGCGGCTTATGATGGCGTGCGAAAGTGCGAGGAAGGCCGCCGGTTGGAACTCGCAGTGTGCTGCGACGCACGGGCCTGAATGAGAGCGCGCCGGTGCGCACAGATTAGTGTTATGTAGTGCATTCGTGCATTCATTCCGACGCGTCCTCATTCGTTTTTTATTCTCGCACGATCCGTGTTAGCCCACTTGCGTGTGTGCCGTGTCGCGTTGCGCGTACTAAGGCGTGCCGCTTCGCCGCACTCCGTGCACCGCCACTGAGCCGCGCCATGGAGCTCCACGCCAATGCCTTCCTCTCTTGTCCCACCGCCGCCAGGTGGCTCTGCGACGCCCGCAACCCTGACACCGCTCCCCTCGAATTCCTCGCCGCCGCACGTGCAGTCAATGTCCGCGCGTGTCCACCGCCCCCACTGGGCCGCGACAAAACCCCCCGCGCCAAACCCGCCGAGCGCGTTTACGTCCCCGTCCACATTTGTGAACAGCATGGTCATGTGCTGGGCTTTGCCCGTGGCGCCGTGCTGCCCGCGAGAGATGACTACGCCCGCGCGCCGAAATGCACCCGCTTCGTCATTGACGGCGGTCGACGTGCGGCGATGATTTTCGCTCACGCTGCTGATGGCACCGTCGCCGTCGCTGTAGACACCTACGACGAGGCGGGCGATGCGGTGTCGGACGTACGCTACTTCGCAAAGTGTAGTAAGGTGTTTCCCGACTGTTTGCTGGCTTGTGTCAAAATGTTACACAAGCGCGACTGTTTCACATGTACGAAGAAAGCCAAGCCTTGTTTGTGTGACAATCGTCAGCGTCTGAATAACATCATGCCGAGGAAGAGGCGAAAGTTTTTCGTCGAGCCCGAAGTGTATTATGGTGGTCGTGTAACCATCGACCGTCGGCCACCGTGGAGACAAACTTTCGATACATACATCATGTCACGTGTTGGCAGTTATGTCGTGCAGATGCAACACACGCCTGTTGCGAGCGCGAAGAGTAATACCGTACCACCGTACTCCATCGCGTATCGTGCGGTGTATCGCGACATGAACGAATCGGATACTGCCAACATGGTTGAAGCGGTACTCAAGACTGGGGTCAAGCCCAACATTGCGGCGAGAACAAAATATGTTGGCATGAGCACGGTTTCGGTGAATGAGAAGAATGTGGTTCAGCAACAGAGCAATGCGTGCTGTACGAAAAATGATTATGGGCGCTTCGATTGTTTGCTCAAGATTCCCTGGTTGCAGGTGCGCGAAAAGAATCGAATCAATAGGAACAATGTGGAAATGAAAGGAATCGATGCGTGTGTCCAAGCCTGTATTGAATCCGGTGAATGTGGGACGGAGGGAACCGGTAGATTCACGCAAACACTATCTGTTGCTGCTGATAATTGCGTGCCGATTATGGAAACGAAGCATTGTGGTGACAATGTGAATTCCTTGGGTCAGAGTGAAGCGAGAAACCAAGTAATCACGCCTTTGTCTGTTGTTGGAGTGAAGAGAAAGAGTTATGCGAGGGACAATGGGAATGCTTGTGGTTCTGGTGAACATGAAGTGAGTGATTTGAAGAAGATGAAATGCGCCCCAGAAAATGTGAAACGTTTGAGTGATGAAATTGTTCTCGCTCCTGGTGGGGAGAAGATTGGAAAATGTGGTGGCGCTGCTAAAATTGCGTGTTGTCCGAATGGAAGGGATGGTAATGCTGGGAATTCGAAAAGTGTTGGAAGTAGTGAGAGAGGTGAGGAGGGTGGTGCGGTAGGATGTAGTTCGAAGAAGAAAGAAGAAAATGAGTCGTTAACTGCCGCAAAATCGAAATGTGGTGGAGACGACAAGTTATATGACTTGAAGAAATGCATACAGAAATCGACAACCCCTACTATGGACGGTGAATCCAAACAAGAAAAGTGTTGTGCATCTGATGAACCGCTCGACTTGAAGAAATATGTCGAGAAGACAACTAGTTCGAAGAGAAAGAGTTGTGGGAATGACAATCAGAATGGTTGCGGTTCTGGTGAACATTATGTGAGGGATTTGAACAAGTCGAAGTGCGCCACAGGAAATGTCAAACTGTTGAGTGATGAAGTTGTTGCTGGTTCGGCTGACGAGAAGATTGGAAAATGTGATGGCAGTGCTAAAAGTACGTGTTGCCCGAGTGGAGGAGACGACAGTGCTGAGATATCGAAAAGTATTGGAAATGTCAAGAAAGGTGAGGAAGGCGGTACGGTGGGATGTGGTTCGAAAAAGAAAGGTGAAAATGAGTCGTTGTCTGCTGCGAATTCGAAATGTGATGCAGTCGATAAGTTGTACGACTTGAAGACATGTATGCAGAAATCGACAACGCCGACTACCGAATCCAAGCAAGGAAAATGTTGTGCAGCTGATGAACAGCTCGATTCAAAGGAATGTTTCGAGAACACAACTACTCTAACCGTCGTGCAAAAGTGCAATGACATATTGGCACCGACTGGAATCAATGAAAAGCAACCGAAAACGAAGAAATGTGTGCAAATAACGACGAACACCGCAGTTGAAAGAAAAGAGGAAGACTGTAATGATGTCACGCAGAAGGGTTGCTGTCCTACGGTTGTTACTTCCATAGTTGACCGAACTGAACACGCGAACAGTCATAGCACGGACAAGTGGAGTAACCTGAAAAAATGTATACAGCAAGCAACCATGACATGTTGTAAGACGAGTTGTGGGGAGCCAGAGTCGAAGGACGCGAAGAAATGCCAGCCCGACGCGACGAAATTGGCAACTGCAGTGGGAAAAGCAAGCTGTCGGCCCAATGACAAAGAAAATGTGAGCAAGCAAGCAAGCGAACAGTGCAAACGACCGCGTCGCCCAACTACTCGATATTCGCAAGATACCAGTCAAAAAAGTATGGATGATGCGAAGTCAGACGACACCACGAAGGATAGTTCTCACTCGAGCTATTCGGATATAGACATGGATACAGACAGTTTTTGCAGCGGTGAAGAAGTAGAGTGTTGCCCGAAAGTACCAGTGGTGGAGCCCGACGAGTGGGACTTGCCGAGTCGTGCGATACGGCCATCCACGCCCTCGGACGTCTTGTACTCGGTTAGTGTACGGAAGGATGCGCCACCTTCACCGTGTATGTGCACACCACAAGATGACCCAGGCATCGCAGACTCTATTACGGGTGATGTGCAATACGGTGAGGGCGACACGGTGATAGAATCGAACCGAGTCGGTGTTTTGAAGTGGTTGACCAGGGAAACGCCTATTCGACTGCTGCCTCCGATTGCATCAACAGGGATGAGTAGCACAAACCGGGATACTGTGCCTGCTCGTTCAATCGTGCGATAAGTAAACTAATAAATTCAACAAATCTGGCGTTGCTACGCTGATGATTCCTCTACCAGTTGGTTTTCTAGTTGGCCGTAAGAAAACGGCTCGAATGTTGATGGTTGATGAAACACTAAAACTAATTTCCAGTAACAAATGGACCTACATCTGTATTATTTCCGTGATTTTTTATTGCATTCACCCAAGTCAGCGAAATTGCCAGCATTTTTTGCACGATAGCGTGTAGGGTTCTTGGATGCTCATGAAGTAAGTGATTGGCTAATTTTGATACAGCTGTACTACTCAGATTACATATTAGCACTTTATTCATTTCGGGCCTTGGATTGAGTCAATTCTTAGCTATTGAATCAATCAAATTTAGAACCTGAATTTCGATCAATCATTCCTGCTATCGTATATTCTAGTGAGCAGTTAGCCAATCACCTATTTCGTAACTCTTGCCACATTCAGCGCCAATTAGAAACGTTTCCCCTTTCATTCTGAAAACGATGACATTGTACTGACTTCGATGGACAAATCCAAAGTCGGAAATCGGTGATATTGCAGATATATTTATGTAAATCAATACAAAGTTTCAAGCATAGAAACTCTTCACTTCTTAGGTGCTTGCTGTCGCTGGTCGTCGATTGCTGTGCCCTTACACAGTTGCGAGTGAACGTGGCGAAATGACTATTGTTCACACACTATTGTTGCTTACTAGACATTGAGAACAGGTGCACTTTTCTGATCGCATGTTCTGCATAATCTGTCCAATCATCCGTGATGCTCAATACGGGGTTCGTTGCACACCGAAAAAAAACAAGATAAATTCCTTGTTAGCGATGGGAGCTACGAACCCTACCGCAATTGCGAGCGCGCCATTGGAGCGAGCCTGTGAGGATTCGTTCCGCATATCTGCAAAATACAGAACGGTCCTAAAGCACATCTGTCCCCAAAAAATCACAACTGTTTGCACACAACCCACATCTCACCTGGTACATTCTCAACCATGTCGTCCCCAATCACCTTCCCACTCACACTGTTGAATTCCCAAGGAAACGCTGAAGTACGCCTCGTCTTTGCTCGACGGCTGCCGAGGTCCAATAACTCCTACAAGTTGGCACACGTCGATGTATCTAGTCGAGTATATTGGAAAGTGGTGAACAAGGATGCAACCAACAGACTTCAGTCGCTGAGTGATTTTTGGAATGCCGGCTCCCTGGAACTGGATCGGCTCAACAAAGGCACGTGGAAAGAAGTCGATGGAGTCATGACGGTTGACAAGCATGAAGGCAGGACGCGAATTACGGTACCTGGCCGACTACATGGTCGGAACCTACGAAACAAACTTTTCATGGTTAGTGACGTAAAACTTGAGATCATCGCCAATGAACCCGAGCAACATGAAGTGTGGCTGAGTAAAATACGTGCGCGCATCGCTCCATGGGACCTGCTGCGACAAGAGATGAAGGATGCTTCTGGAATAGAAGAACTTGGAATCGCTCTAGGTGGATTGTCCAGTAGTACGGTTGGCGCTGAACCGTCTTCGGTGTCGACGGATGAAGTCGAAGAGAAACGGAGGGATAAACTCGTCAAGCTACCGGAAAAGTTACAGAGGCTATCCATCGTCGATGAGCTGACTGCGCATGGTACAGCAGCAGTAGAAACGGGTGCCACATTGACGAAGTTGGTGGCCAGTGTGGAGCGTGTGGCGGAAACCGCCGAGTTTGTAGCTGATGTGACAAAATGTGCTGCTGGTGTGAGTACCGTTTTCCAATTGATTTCGCTGAGCGCACAAGGGGTGTCCATGTGTGTTGAAGCCAATCGTGGTCGCAGGATGCTCCCAGTTGCACTTGGTCAAATTACGATTCTACTGAAGGTTGTACTGGAAAGTTTGACAAAAATCATGAACTCTTCGCAGAGCGTGAATGAAACGGCCGTAGATTATGTCTTTGATGCATTGAAAGAAACGGTATGCATTATGAATCTAGCAGAGGCACAGCTTTTCCGAGGAAGAATCAGTCAAATTGTGAATGCAGAAGATGTGAAGAAGGTGGAAAGAAAAATTGAAGAATTGAAACAAATGGCTGTCACTGCAGATAACACTTCGAGGATATGTGTGTTGGATGAGAAAGTGAAACGGTTAGAGGAAGGATGCGAAATCCGGAGTCTTGCGCCGCATCATGTGCGGCCGTCACTTTCTGCATTCTTTTCGGGACGTAGTAAGGAGCTAAAGAGTCTCAAAAGCATTTTGGAGAAGCATGGAAGTGCAGTGATCACTCAATACGGTGGTATCGGCAAGACCGAATTGATGATCGCGTTTGCGGATCGAGCAGAGCGGGACAAGCAGGTACCAGGTGGTGTATTCTGGGTGACGGTAGATGGAGGTGTTAAGGATGTGCTTGATTCGCTAGCAGGACTGGCAGAGAAGCTCACTCGGCGGAGAATGAGCGAGGACGAACGTCGAAATGCGAACTTGGTGATCTTGTCACTAAAACAAGGGCTAAGTGAGAAACAGGGCCGGTGGCTATTATGCTTGGACAACGCAGACGATAGCGAAGTGAGTGGAATACTGAATGAGGTGTGTGGGATAGCGAAACCTTCGCAGGGGAATGGGTGGATTGTCGTGACCTCGCGACAAGGTCAGCCTCACATATGGGACCGAATGAAGAGTGAACAGAAACTGGCTCTTGAACCGCTGTGCGCAGAGGATGCGATGGTGACGCTATGGCGACAAGTACAGAAGACAGAGAGTGGTGATGCGGACGATGACAAAGTAATGAAGGAGATCCAGGAACTGGAGGGCGTCAACCAAGTAGAGTATTGTGCGATGAAGAAACTGTGTGGAGGTGATAGTGGGCACGGGCTCGGAGGCCTGCCACTTGCGCTTGTTCAAGCAGGGTCCTTCATCGCGCAGTTCAAGTATTCCTTTGCAGATTATCTGGATTTGTTCGAGAATGTGAGCAATGAGAACTGGGAAGATATTATGAATAAGACGAATGAAGTGAAACAGATCCGGGAATCGCAGAGGTCCATTTGGACGACCTGGAAAATCAGCGTACAAAAATTATCGGGGAAAGCATACACGGTATTGCAAGCGATGGCAATACTAGGACGAGGAGGTATTGGAGAAAGAATGATGAACGAAATATTGATAGAAGTCGCAGTAGATGGAGATGGTACTGTTGGGGGTATGTTTCGAAATATCATTGCGAAGGAGCTAATGCATGGCTCGTCACTGATTTGGCGTGATGACGGGGAAGGGGAAGAGGAAGAAAGAAGGATGTATAGGATGCATCGACTTGTGCGGATGTTCATTCTGAAGGATCTGGGACGTGGGTCACTACTGTGGAATAATGTGTACATTCATGCGTTGCTTGCCGTACATCATGCAGTGGAAACTGAACTGGAAGAGGAGGGCTATTCGTTCAATGACTTACCCGATGTATTCAAGAACAGTCATTACAAATTTGTGGCACACTCTCGAGCGCTAGTACATCATCATGTGGTTCCGGGGAGGGGTAGTGAGGTACGAAATGTTTCGGAAGTGGAAGACATTCATGAATATAGTGGGATGGTAATGGAGTTCATGGGGAAATGGGAGGAGGAAGTTCAGGTGTGGGAACATTTACTCGACATTTTACACCATCAAGAAACGGAGAACAGAAGTAGCTGCAGTATTGAGGATTCGTCAGATATGTCTCAGTATGAAAATCGAAGAAAAGATGAGAGAATTCGTATCGCCAATGTATACCATCGCTTGGGCCGTGCTCTCATGGAAGCAGGAGAGTTCAACAGCGCAGCTTCAAAAATCGAACAGAGCCTGGAAATGAGGCGAGAGATTTATGGACACGGCAAGCCGGATCCTGGAATCGCAACATCCCTGGGGAATCTCGGAATTGTGTATGCAAGAATGGGTGTACTGGACAAGGCGCTGGAGAGGAACAAACAGAGCCTGGAAATGTTACGAGCGATCCATGGACACGACAAATTGCATCCTAACGTCGCATGGTCTCTCAACAATCTAGGAACTGTGTACAGCAGAATGGGTGAACTTGACAAGACGCTGGAGAAGCTCGAACAGAGCCTAGAAATGTATCGAGCGATCTACGGACACGAGAAGCCACATCCTACGGTCGCCGGATCTCTCAACAACCTTGGGAGTGTGTATGAGGATTTCGGTAAGCAGGACAAGGCGCTCGAGAAGTACCAGCAGAGCCTCGAAATGTATCGGGCGATCCACGGGCATGGCACACCGCATCCCCTCATCGCAGGGTCTCTCGACAACCTCGGAAACGTGTATCTGGCAATGGATAAACTGGACAAAGCGCAAGAAAAACACGAGCAAAGCCTTGAAATGAGACGAGCGATCTACGGGCACAGCAAGACGCATCCCGACATCGCATCTTCTCTGAACAACCTTGGAAACGTGTACGTGGCTTTGGGTAAGCAGGACAAAGCGGTGAAAAAGTATGAAGAGAGTCTGGAAATGTTACAAGAGATCCACGGACACGGGACGCCTCATCCTCATATTGCAGTCACTCTAAACAACCTTGGTGATGAATACAGGGTAATGGGTGAACTAGATAAGGCGCTGGAGATGATCGAACAGAGCCTGAAAATGTTTCGAGCGATCCACAGACACAGCAAGCTGCATCCTGCCATCGCATGGTCTCTCAAGAACCTCGCAGATGTATGCACCGAAATGGGGAAACTGGAGGAAGCGCTGGAGAAACACGAACAGAGTCTGGCAATGAGGCGAGTGATCTACGGACACAACAAGCCACATTTTCATACTGCGAAATCACTGCGGTCTATTGGAATAGTTTATCACAAGCAAAAGAAACTGAATCATGCAGTCGACTTCCTTGAGCAGAGTCTTGAGATGCTACGAATTGTGCATGGTCGACATTCACTACATCCAGAGATCACGGCAGTGCAGTCTGACTTGGCCAAGGTATATGAAGACCAAGGAAGGCAAGATGAACCGTGCAAGAAAAAGAGAAGAATAGAGACATGAATCAATTCATAAGCAATTGATTTATTGTTGATTCATTATTGCAAACGCTGACTCATCCAATATTTCAAGAAGAAAAACAATTTATCGTTGATTAGGATGGCTTGCCTTCATCTGTTCTATCGCCGACGGAATTTGGCTCAGTAACGCTAATTGTAAATTGTGAAGGTTGTTCGCACAACCATTTCTCGTCAACTCATGATTCCAAATCAATGTTGGGTCGTGAGGGATCACTCTTACTTCAGATTCCAAACGGCAGCACAATTGTTTTGACTTGAATAACCCCGGAAGATGCGATGTTTCAAGACTAGTGTGGAGAAAGACTGCGAGGGGTGGTGGTGCGCGAAATGTAGGATTCAGGGTTGATTAAAGCGTATCTACCATGGTTAGGTCTCGATGCTTGCGTTGAACATGATGCAATGCGAGAATCGGCAGAGTCAAAAATGCGTCGTCAAATACTTGAAAGTGTATAGCTTGCAGATTCACAGGTTACCGTCCATTTGGTCTTGTCCGACAACAAAGTAGAGAAGAGTTTTTTCACAGGGGGTTAACTGTAACGCTATCATTTCTCCGTAAAGAAAGGTGGTGTCTCTAAATTTAGAATTCCCACGTCAAATTTGCTGTCACAGTTCCATCTCGCACCACCACACCGTATCCACGCACAAAAATGAGACCGCATCTCGTCAATGCACTCGACGAGCGAAGCGGAGCGAATGCGCTGAAGCACAGAACCCCCGGAATTCGTTCCGATGTGACAGGTTTGCCCACGGCGATGCACGACTCGGCGTACTCGTCACACTGCGCCCGCGTTTCGCCAATGGTACGGCCGTAGGTGTCATGGTCACGGCAAGGGACATTGCTTGCGGTTCCTGCTGCAGCTCAGTTCGGCATGCATCTAGCGCGTTGTCATTCATAACCCGTAGGCGCACAACGGTGCGAAAGTCGTGGACCTCGATGGTTCGATGAGCGAAACCGCGTGGAGGAAGGTTGCAGGTGCGTTCGCGAATGACTCTGGTTGGAACGAAGCGCTGAGTGCCTTTGATGACTTGGACAAGGAGCAGGTGAGTCGATGGTTATTGTAGGACGCTATACCTGCGAATCGTGTTCGGAGTTGGAAGGTCTGATGATTCGAAGTGTGATTGACGCCGGGAGCGAATTGATTGACCTTTGCGTAAGTACAGCGCCACATCTACGCGGTGAAATTTGCTTCTATTATCGGTCTGAGCCAGCCGCGGTGGATGATTACTATTCAGGAGCCCGATGCGCGTTCAAGGCGGTAACGAATTCGGTATCTGATGAAGGGTTGGGGGTAGATTGTGGGAATGGCGTGTGTGGAATCGCTATGCAAGAAGTCATCGACTTGGTGTCGGGAACGATTCTAGTGAACGCGGAACGGGGAGCTGATGGTGCGCTACTGAACAAAAAGTGTGACGCAGCTTTTGCACGGAAAGCTCGCACATCTCCGACTGTGTATACGGAAACCGCGGATTCTGTTCCTGATTATGTGATATGGGCTTCCTTAGATGATTATATGGACAGATTGGACTGTTATCTGCGGGATGGTAATGATAACTTTGTTCTCGCAGGTGTGAACCCGTTCGAGGCACTGTTTGCATTGCAGGATATGCATGCAGAAAAAGTTGCAGGATGTCTAAGGATTCATTTCAGGCAGTGTTACAATCTGAAGATGGTGACTTGGAATACCTGAAATGGATAGGGACGTTGGCGAATCAGGCGGTTGGGGTAGTGTAGCGGATTTGCTGCTCGTAACGGAATCATGGGAAGATAGAAGTTGTTGTTCAAGGAGTGAATGAGTATATCTGATTATAGGATGACGGAGACTGGTGTGGTGCATGTGAATGATAGAAGTGTGACAAGACGAAGATATTCGGTAAGACTGTTGTGGTATCGAGTGTGCTGAAATCAGGAGTTGCGAGACCATGTGGTGTAAAGATGGGAAAAATTGTAGGGCCTGGAGTTACAAAAGATGAGGTGAGGGTGTTCACGACAGCAGAAGAGCAGGAGACGGCGGATAAAATACAGAAGAACGCGAAGTCATTCCTGCAAGTTACGACACTTGTGATGGAGAGGGTGACACAAAGCGTAGACTGAACGATGGTAATAAGTAAAATAAAGGGACGTTGAAATAGGAAGTACGAAACTAAATGGGATGGTTCGTGAGACCGCATGGGAATGCACATCGATAACAGTTCAGGCCATCATCTGGGGAGCAAATTGATCGCCTTGCTGGACAGAAAGTATCTGTAACTTTAAAGTTGATTTAGTATAGTTAAAAACAATTAAGTCTAGAGATAGACCATTAACAAAGGCAGGGAGGACACGATGATCCGGACGTTTTGACGTTAAATATCTACATTATTTTTTATGAATTCTACAGGATTTTTAATATTCTAATTAAGAAACACAAATGCATCCTACCAGTGTGAGTAGGATGCACGAGTGTTTCTAATTATAGCATTAAAAATTCTAGAAAATTCAAACACAATTAAAGCCTGTTTATAACGTGAAATTCTCCGGATCACCGTGTCCTCCCTGTTAAGAATTTGGAAGTCCCATGTCAATTTGGCATCACCATTACGTAGCAACACATTCAACCCATGCGCAACAATCTAGCAGGATCTCGTACAAGCCTTCAATGAGCCAGACGGGCGAATGTTTCAAACACCGTAGCACCGGACTTCGTCCTGATGCCACGCCATTGCCCTCCGTGATGCACTGAATCGGTGTACTCGCCGCGTTGCGCTCGTGTTGCAAGGATGGCGCGGCGGCACGACATGGCCACGGCGAGGAGCGTTATTTGCGCGTTTTGCTTCACCTAACACGTTGTGAGTAATATCCAGAGGAGCGCAATGGTGCGAACGTCGTGCACTTCGATGGATCGATGCTGAAGACTGCGTTGGAAAAGGTGGTGGCAGGTGCGTTTGTGAATGGCCCTAATGGGAACGAGGCGCTAATGGCGTTGATGATTTGTACGAGAGATAAGGAAAGTTGATGATTATTGTTGCACGATATACGCGTCCGGAGTTCGGCTGATGTGGTTAACAACCCTGGTGCGTTGATTTACCTTGGTGTAGCTACAATGGCATAACTACATGTTGCAGTGCGCTGCAGGTATCGAGCTGAATCCGGCGCAGTAGGTGATTACTATTCAAGTTTGGGAACAGTGTTCACGGGGTTGACGAATTCGATATTTTATCTGATGAAGGATTGATAGTACTGTGTATAGTGCGAATGGCGGAGGAGAGGGGTCTTTGGATGTTGACAGGGACAGATTGGTTTGTCATTTGCACAACGGCGATGATAATTGAGTTCTCGCAGAAGGTGACCGATTTGCTACGCTTGCTGCTCAGCAGATTGCGTCGGCGATGAAAGGTAGCAGGGTTAGGAGATTTGACGATTGGAGTTTGACAAACCGCCGATTCAAATGTGCCGGGCCGATTATCTGTGGGAATTTCCAGGTGTTGAGATTGTGAATTTGAAAAGCGGGGTGAAGCATCGGAATAGGCAGCGGCCAAGTTTGGTGTAGGTACTTACTGGGAACCCAACGGACATGGCACGTTGATGTATACGAATTCGTTTCGGTTGCGATTCGAGGTTTGAAGGGTAGAGAGGTGAATAATAGTACAGTTGGTATTGGATAAATGAATCAACTGCACGTAGCGTAAACAGATTTGAAGTCTACAAGCGCGTGTACAGTACGACGAATGGAGTGGATAAAGATGTTTGGTTCAAGGGGGTGATGGAAGAGGGAGTTTGCGGGAAGGATGAGGCAGGGGGGGAGGCGAATTAATGAAGAGGAGGTGGCGCAATGTGAATTGGAAGAAATTGGTATGGTTGATACACACGATATTGTGAGTGAAACCAAGGAAGAAACGGTAATTTCGTGTTGTTTAATAGCACAGGGTAAAGCAGAGTAGTTTACGGTAGATGGTTGGTGTGGTTTACATCATCAGTTGTTGAAAGAGGTTCACCTTGGTGGCATTTTCACTTAGGTTCAGTTGAATACAGAAAGGTGGCGTGGACTTCAATATTCAAATGTATTCAAAAACTGCATTCTTGCAAACTTCAGAAATATTACTCATGCTCTTCGTCGAAGACCCGCACCATCAAAAGCCAAAATCTAACAGATAATTTCGTTATTTAAAACCTGCATGCTGTCTTGGTATACTTAGATTCTTGTCTAATCTCATCAAGCGATTTCATTTTCGACTTATCAATATTCACACAATATCGACAACTTCGCAAAACGATTTGCAGTATAGATTGGTCCGAAAATACGGGACTTCAATAAATTATTTCCTGTTCTGAAAAACCTGATTCACGCTCTCCCCCTGTGACCAGTTGAAATATGGACAAGTGTCCTTTCGCCAGTGGCGGCATCTATGATGCCTCTAGTTAATTGGGATTGAAATATATTTTACCACACATCTGTATACTGTACATCTGCAAATCGTGAAACTGGATACTCGCGGTATAGTACAGTGTTACAGAATAGTACATCATTGCAGCGACGAATGAACGTAGTGGAATGATTTATGTCGGCACATTGTTGTTGCTGAGTCGACATCAAGAACAGCTGCACTCTTCATAACGGAGCTACCCTGTCCTCAATAATATGACCAATCGCCAGTGATGCTCTATAGCGGATTCATTACACACATCAAAAAAACAATCTGTCTACCTTGCTGCGAGTACGAGCTGACAACACAATCGCAATTGCGATCGTGCTATGGACACGTTTCACACATCTGTACTTTACAGATGTGTGAAACGTAATGTGCTACAGACTAATGGATTTCTGAGTCTCTAAATCGGGACTGTTCGCACTCACGTCAACCCACATCTCACCTTGCACACCCTCAACCATGCCATCGCCAAACCCATGCTCACATTCACTCTCAAATTCCCATCGAAACGCTAAGGTACGTATCGTATTTGCTCGGCGGCGGCTACACTCCAACTACAAGCTGGCAAACGTCGTTGTATCCAGTCGTATTTATTGGAAGGTGGTAAACAAGGATGCAACCAACAAGTTTCAGTCCCTCTGTGGTTTTTGGAGTGACGGCTCGTTGGAACTCAGTCGACTGAAAGAAGGGACGTGGGATGAGGTCAAGGAAGTCGTCAAGGTGGACGAGCATGAGGGGAGGACCCGTATTACGATACCTGGCCGTCTGCATGGTCGGAACCTACAAAACAAACTTTTTATGGTTAGTGATGTAAGAATGGAGATCATTGCGGTCGCGCCCGAGCAACATGAAATGTGGGTCGATAAAATACGTGCGCGTATCGCGCCATGGGACCTGTTGCTGAAAAAGATGAAGGGTGGATATAGAGTATTGGAACTCGAGTTTGCTCTTGGTGGATCGGCTAATAGTGCAGTTGGCACTAAACCGTCTTCGAAATCGACGGGAAAAGTCGATGAGAAACGGAGGGACAAACTCGTCAAGCTACCCGAAAAGTTGCAAAGGCTATCAATTGTCGATGAGCTGATTGCGAATGGTACAGCAGCCGTGGAAACGGGTGCTACAATGACGAAATTGGTGGCCAGTATTGAACGTGTGGCAGAAACCGCCGAGTTTATTGCGGATGTGTCGAAATGTACTGCTGGTGTGAGTACTGTTTTCCAATTGGTTTCGCTTAGTGCACAAGGACTGTCGATGTGTATGGAAGCGAATCGTGGCCAGAGGGTGCTTCCTGCTGCACTTCGCCAGATTACAATTCTACTGCGTTATGTATTGGAAAGTTTGACAAGGATCGTGAAGTCCTCGCAGAACGTGAATGAAACAGCGATAGATTTTGTGTTTGAGGCATTGAAAGAAACAGAATCCATAATGGACCTCGCAGAAACACAACTACTCCGAGGACGAATCAGTCAAATCGTGAATGCAGAAGATGTGAAGAAGGTGGAAAGAAAAATTGAAGAATTGAAACAAATGGCTGTCACAGCTGATAACACTTCGAAGATATGTGCGTTGGATGAGAAAGTGAAACGGATAGAGGAGGGACTGGAGATCCGGGATGTTGGGCCGCATCATGTGCGACCGTCAGTTTCAGCGTTCTTCTCGGGGCGCAAGAAGGAGCTGGCCACCCTTAAAGACATATTAGAGAAGCGAGGAAGTGCTGTGATCACGCAGTACGGTGGTATCGGCAAGACCGAATTGATGATCTCGTTCGCGGATCGAGCAGAGCGGGACAAGCAGGTATCAGGTGGTGTATTCTGGGTGACGGTAGATGGAAGTGTAAGGGATGTGGTTGATTCGCTGGCAGGACTGGCGGAGAAACTCACTCGGCGGAGAATGAGCGAGGACGAACGTCGAAATTTGAACTGGGTAATCGCAGCGTTAAAGCAAGGACTAAGTGAGAGGAAAGGACGGTGGCTATTATGTCTGGACAATGCTGACGATAACCAAGTGCGAGGTGTATTGAATGAAGTGTGTGGGATAGCGGAACCACCACGTAGGAATGGGTGGGTTATTGTAACTTCGCGACAAGGTCAGCCTCACATATGGGAACGAATGAAAAGTGAACAGAAACTGGCTCTGGAGCCACTATGCACAGAGGATGCCATGATTGCGCTGTGGAGACAAATTCAGAAGATAGAGAGTAGTGAGGCGGACGATGACGAAGTAATGAAGGAGATTGGGGAACTGGAAGGCAGCAATCTGGCTGAGCATCGTGCGTTAAAGAAACTTTGTGGAGATGATAGTGGACACGGGCTAGGAGGTCTACCCCTTGCACTCGTTCAGGCAGGGTCCTTCATCGCACAGTTCAAATACTCGTATGCGGAGTACCTGAATTTGTTTGAGAGTGCGAACAAGGACAGGAAAGATATTATGAATAAGGCAGAAGAGCTTAAATCCATTCGAGAATCTCAGAAGTCGATTTGGACGACGTGGAAAATTAGTGTACAGAAAATATCGGAGGAGGCGTACACGGTATTGCGAGCAATGGCATTGCTCGGACAGGGGGGTATTGGGGAAGCGATACTGAACGGAATATTGAAAGCGTCAACAGCTGATGGAGGGGGTAGTGTTGAAGGGATATTTCGAAAAGTTATCGTGAAAGAGTTAATTCATGGGTCTTCATTGATCCGGTGCAAGGAAGGAAGAAGAGGGAATATGTACACGATGCATCGACTTGTTCGTCTATTTATTCTGAACGATATGGGACGTGGCTCAGCAGCTTGGAATGACGTGTATAGTCTCGCATTGCATGCAGTACATCAAGTTGTGGAAACTGAACTCAGAAAAGAGGGCAATTCATTCGAGCAAATGCCTGATGTATTCGAAAACAATCATCGAGAATTTGGGGACCACTGTCTAGCACTTGTCCATCATCATGTGCTTCCGTCAACAGGAAGTGAGATACGGGACGCCTCAGAAGTAGAGGACATTCATCACTACAGTGGGATGGAAAAGCGGTTCATGGGGAAATCAGAGCAAGAGGTTCAAGTGTGGGAACATTTGCTCGCTGCTTTACAACATCAACAAGCGGAGAAGCGAAGCAAAAGCAGCATTGATGGTTTGTCGGATGCGTTGCATCATGAAAATCAAGAGAAAGAAGTGAAAATTCGAATTGCCGCTGCACACGATAAACTGGGAAGTGCTCTCATGACCACTGGAAAGCTTAGCAGGGCAGCCGAAGAACTCGAACACAGCCTGGAATTGAGCCGAGTGATCCACGGGTACGAGAGACCGCATGCAAATATCGCATCGACTTTAGACAACCTGGGAAACGTATATGACCTAATGGGTAAATTGCACAAAGCTCTGGAGAAGCATGAGCAGAGCTTAGAAATGAGACGAGCGATCCACGGAAACGAGAAGCCACATCCTGACATTGCGTCATCTCTCCACAATCTTGCACTAGTGTACGAGGCAATGGGTAAGCTAGATAATGCGCTGGAGAAGCACGAACAGAGCCTGAAAATCTATCGAGCGATCCATGGGCGTGGCAAACCACATCCTGACATTGCATCTTCTCTCAACAGTATCGGAAGTGTTTATGAGAAAATGGGAGAACTGGAAAAGGCGTTGGAGAAGCACGGACATAGCTTAGATATGACAAGGCTGATTCACGGACATGAGAGGCCGCACCCGGATATCGCATCGTCCCTAAACAATCTCGGAAATGTGTATTACCGGATGTGTAGGCTAGAAAAAGCGGTGGAAATGCACGAACAAAGTTTGGCAATGAGCCGGGCGATCCACGGCCATGGAAAGCCGCATTCTGATATTGCAACATCTCTTAATAACATTGGGCTAGTGTATGAGGCAATGGGCAAACTGGATGAAGCGCTGGAGAAGCATGAGCAGAGCCTAGAAATGAGACAAGCCATCCATGGACAAGGTGAGCCGCGTGATGACATTGCATCATCTCTCAATAACATCGGAGTTGTATATCAAGGGATGGATAAACTGGACAAAGCTCTTGAGAAGCATGAACAGAGCCTGGAAATAATCCTAGCTATCCATGGACGCGACAGACCACATCCTGCTATCGTATCGTCGTTGGGCAACCTGGGACTAGTTTATCAGGCAATGGGCAAATTAGACGACGCTCTAGAGAAGCATGAACAGAGCCTGCAAATGAGCCTTGCTATCCACGGGCACAGAAAGCCGCATCCTGACATTGCTTCATGTCTCAACAACCTCGGAAATGTTTATTACCGTATGGGCAAACTTGACAAGGCTCTTGAGAAACACGAACAGAGCCTGAAAATGGAACGAGCGATCCACGGACCCAGCAAGCCTCATTCTCACATCGCATCGTCCCTTCAGAATCTTGGAAATGTGTACAGCGGAATGGGTAATTTAGACAAAGCGCTCGAAAAGCACAAACAATGTCTGGAAATGAGACATGCGATCCATGGACATGGCAAACCGCATACCGATACTGCGTTATCACTTCGGGTTATTGGATTAGTGTATCGTCGACAAAAGAAACTGAATCATGCAGCTGATTTCCTTGAGCAGAGTTTTGAGATGCTACGAGTTGTACATGGTCGAAATTTACTACATGCGCACATCACCGCAGTGGAGTCTGACTTGGCCGACCTATATGAAGACCAAGGAAAGCGGTATGAACCGTGCAAGAAGAAGAGACGAGTGCAGGCACAAATCGATTCATAGACAGTTAAACTACCACAATGACTATTCTATCGGATGAGCTGTCGGTACTTATACATTATGTGGGACACATCCCTTAAAATTACAAAAATGGACGTTAAAAATTTTTAAATCCAAAACGGACGTCAAGTGAGACTAGATTAATGACCTATATTTTCATGACACGCACAAAATAGTTTTTCCTCTGTCCACAGTTTACCACAGTCCTGACGAATCAACCACTCAATTATGGATCTGGAAAAATTTGTAACAATCTCGCAAAGTCTCGATTTGTATCAATCTAATTTCTGCAGAGAGAAGTAGTGCTGTCTAAATTCGTGGTTTGCCCGGGTTTATTGATGAGCCCATGCAGGTGAAAGATGCAGATGAACGAAAGTAAAGGGTAGAGTAGCAGAAACTACAACTATTGGTACTGGCCGAAAAAAGATGATGGCATCGAGGTACAATTTAAGGGAGTAGCCCTTTCATTACTTGACTTAACAAATTAACGATCATTTTTGCGACCTTGGATACGCGAAATATTCATTATGCTGTAGCATAATCCTTGCACAACCTGCACTACCTTTGAAATTCAAGTATCAACACGTTATACTTACAGAACGATCATTAAACATGTGAATCTTGTCCGTAAAGCTATGTCTCAGCCTGTGTGTTCTTCTCCAAAGCTCGGAAGGACAGCTGAATGATACAGTATGTCTAGATTGATGAGTCGTGCATCAGGATCAGAAGGAATACTGTTGGGAGTGGATTGTGGAGAGCGAGTTCGTGTTTAAACGGGAGAGTTCTACTCTAATTGGGACGAAAATCTCTGTACCCGCTGATAAATCCATTGACAGTAGATCAGAAGATGCCGAGAAAATGCTTCAGAAATCAGGAAGATGGATTATTGGCTTGTATTCATCTAGTTCGAGAACTCGAATCCCTGTTCACGATGATTGACGTCTGGCCTACTCTTACTCCGATCAATCAAGAATTAGTAGCACCGGAAAAGTTGATATGGACTGATAATAAACGGGCCAATTAATAGGTACTGAATGCTTTCGAATTCACTTACTAGACTGAAAACCATAGCGAAATTTGATACGCCCAACCACTAAAGCTCATAGAGAAAGAATAAAGCGTAAATAGGAAGAAGTGTTGCCCATGAAATGGTTTGGTCTAATCAAATGGTTCGTTGGTAAAGTGCCTATATTATTATCCCCTATACTAAGGAAGATGGGTGTGTCGGTCTAGACTGTGATTGGATGTTTGAATCCATAGAACTGACAGTAAATTTTTTTGTAGAATTAATTGACAGTTACTGATCCCCCGCTACACCTACCTCTGTTGTTGCAGCTGTAGCTGTAGCGAACTCGATAGACTATTGTTAAATGTAGAACAACACTTCTGAACTAAGTAAGAGTAGGAATGCAAAAATAAGAAAAGTTTAGTTTTTCAACGTCGGGCTCCGTTCCGCTAATACTCTCTAACTCATCACCAGCCTCACGCAGCGCGCCCGCAATCACGTCAATATTGTCCGCATTCTCACTAACGCGAACAGTGAGACGGTCTAGCGCGCGACGCAACGCACACAACTCGGTCGCCATGACCGCAATCGCGCTATCGCCCTCATTCTCGCGCGCCGTAACCGCAACCGCACGCATAAGAGTATCGCGTGACGCATTGCCCGCGACCACGCGTAGAACCGCCTTATGAGCGTTGTGGATGCGGTGATCGCGCCCGCGGCACCATTTTGCTGAAGATACAAATCTGCACGCAATATATTAATATTAGAGTTAAACATTTTCTGAGAAATATTTAAAATTCCATTTAAAATCTAAATTTTTGTGCTTTGATTGTCTATATTATTAAGGTAGTACGAAAACATTGACGACAAAACCAAACACACTACCAACCAACCCCTGTGCATCTGATTTCCACCCACCTCTGATCCAGACACGGAAAATCGTATTTGTCACCGATCGCTAGGTCGTTTGAGCCTTTTCTGAAATCTGTTGAGCTGAAGAATAGCGCGATTGGTCGAGCAAACAGATACAGGCTCTCTGCTGGTGTGGTCCGCCAGGAGGCGCACGCGAACAACGACATTGTCGAAATCGTTGCATCAACAGCAGCGTCGTTGAGTAGCGTCTGTGCAGCGGGCTGAGTGAATTGGCATTTGGAACCGGAAGTAAATTTCTGCGGGACACTCACTTGGTGCTGTGCCGGCATGAAAGGCGCTTTTTGGGTCGCATCCGTTACCACGCGGGGTCGAGGGGAACCCAAAAACCTGTACAGGGAGCCGTGCCGCAGCATCGTAAACCCTCAAGTATGGATCTGAATGAAA
>JAAUYH010144110.1_pt1 | contig 29286 bp, 22 predicted proteins | sample 7278061 | NCBI WGS metagenome assembly JAAUYH01 (sample SAMN14350203, study PRJNA611818) | marine sediment metagenome | isolation source: surface marine sediment (0.6m) | place: French Polynesia: Moorea | collected 2018-08
AACAAATACCATAAATCTTTTCTAGGTCTTGATCTGAAAATCCTTTAATCCACTTGTATTGTACTATTTTTAATCTCCACTTGAATGGATGTAATGATTTTTATCATATTCTACGAAGCAACGAATCCTATAAATCCAAAAAATTTGCCGCTCGTGCTCTTGTTGATATCTTGATAAATTTCGGCACCCGCAGCAGAGCTATGCCATAGTTCAAAGTTGAACTAATTCTGCCACATCTGGTTAAAAAACAGTTCACAAATAGAGAAATGTCAAATACCAACTGAATCACACAGCTGCTGGAATAAAGCATCAACCTAACTATTCACTAAAGATAAATCAAGCAATACATGTATCTATTTTAATCACTTTCTACTAGATTGGAAAATGCTATACTGCTTGGGATGGAATTATACACTGCCGCCTCCTTTGATTGAGAATTATAGAAGAAGTATTGGGTATGATTTTATGGTCAATTGTAAACTTTGGAAATGGAAGCAACCAAGGAATAAGCTCATATTTCTTCAACAATACTTACGTCGATTACTATTTGAATCAACGATCACAGCCCGTGTGTGAATGTATTTCAGAGAAGAAAATAATAGATCAATCTTGTCGTTATGCGCTCAAATCAGAACTAGAAACAGCATTATTTTGCCGAACGAATATTAGTCCAAATCACGATCGAATTGTGAGATATTAAAAAATAATTATTGAAACGAGAATGGCTTATTCTGGTTGCGATTCTGATTATTGATAAATTTACTCGCAGTTGGTGTCAATAGTCTTCTAAAAAAAGAATGTCCACTTTCTATATAGTACTGCATCTTCTTTTTCTAGAGATAAATCATTATCTGCATTCCATACAATTATGCTTGCTTGATTTCTCTTCTGAATCATGATAAAAATATGATGACAGAGGATTTTGCACGTCTGTTTTGGGAAATTGATTTGATATAGCTACAGAAAAATAACAATGACATCAGACAGCTATTCTGATGTAGCGTATTTCCAGTCGACCAATCCTTTTCCTTTGTACAGTACAACTGTAAAATATTGATAATTTTCAGAATCTGATCAGAAGAACATGGTAGCTACATGATTCTCCGAGAATATCTACGAGCTTTCAAATGAAATAGAAATCATAGTGTAGTAATATTGACTTGATTTCATATATGAAACAGTCGAGGACGGCCCTATTTCGAACAAGCTGTCAAACTAATCTGACAGGCTTGCGAATTTGTACTGTTACAAACGATGAATTTGGGATAGTTTCGACAATTCATGGAGAAATAAAATGATGGCGCAAAAACTTGTTTTTTCATTTCCACACGTAGACACTGCGATCCATCGAGAAGAATACAGTGCGCAAATACGAAATTGATTTGAATCGAGCTCATAGAAAACACCCGTCCAATTCCAAAATAAAACTGTAGACATCAACCACATGGGCCCTCTACTGTGCTGTCCAGCTGAATCAGATCTGTTTGTCGCCACTATCTTAGTGTTTCATATCAAAAACCAAGTACCTGATCGAATTCCATGACGCGCACAATCTAAACGCCTGCTATCGATATTATTCCATCTACTCAGTATTCACTACTCACTTTCATGGCTGATTCACGCAAGCGAAAGCGATAGTCGCAACACGGCATGAATTAGCGGGGCAAGGAAGTGTCGTCAAAGTTGAGCAACGCGCAGAGGCTTGGGGTGGGTAGCGGTGGAAGATGAGGCGTAACAGTTGCCGGGAAACACGGAGCAGGGTGGTGACGGGACCGAGTAAATCACATGCAGGGCTACAGTAGTTGCGAGATCGAGGAGATTGATACGAAGTGAACTTTCCGCACCGCCGAAGCGGCGGCCATACAGTGCGGTGCACGCTGTCCCAGGGTTCGCGAAGAGCGCGACTGCGACGACGTCAGCAACAGCAACAGGGGTCACGTCTTGCTGAGCAGCGCGTAGCCGCGGCACCCACGGCAGGCATCACGGCCGAGCGTAGACGGGCGCGCGGCAGTGACTGGCGATCTCACGCGCACACACGCCCACGCCGGAGGGAGCGGCGAGATGCGTGCGTGGGTGCGCGCGGGCAAGCGGGCGAGCGGGCGAGGGTCTCAGCTAAACGCGAGCGACAACCAAGTGCAATACAGTATAGCATGAGGAGCCGAATCAGAGTTCTGTAGCGTCGGCAAGCGTAGGCGTCCCAACGCTGTCGTAAATACCTAACTGAAACGAATGCACTAATAGTTGGTTGTTGGCTCTCCGTTTCCCCGCTACCAACCCCAAGGACTACAGTCGAGAGCGAGAAATGGGCGCTGTATTGAACTTGTTCGTTCCGCCCACACAACGTGCTGCATGGGAACAAGTCTACGGGACCACAGCACAGATACAGTACACTACACTGTAGAAACACAATGGGGTCGAGGATAGAGTAGGGACTTGAATTAGATTAGTTTACTGACAGGTGGAGAGGAGGCGTGAGTTGCATTGAATGCATGGGAAACGGAAAGGGCAAATGGCGGTTCACTGGACAGGTCATAGGCGGCGGCTGAATGGTTGGCTGGGGTGCGGTGGAACGGTTAGGACAGACAGACGCTGAATTTGAACGAAAATAAAGGCGGTGTAACTGGGGCGTACACTTCGTACAGTAGGATACAATGAGGAAAATAACTGAAATTCAATGCACTCCGGCACCAGTGTACAGTTGCGTGCCACACCCCGGCGACCACAGGCGTGCGCGTGTCAAGGGGCGGGTTGTTGTCGGGCGTGAAGTTGGGCGGCGTCGCGATGAGTCACGGGCGCGCGTCGCTCACGCGACCGGAGGCCGATCCGCCCACTTCTCAATCCCAAGGTACGCGTTGAAATGCCAAGTGACGTATCGTACCCGTTCCGGCAGACGCGCGCGCTCGTCGTACATGTCCTTCAGCGCCGAGTCCCGCCTTGTGAACTTGCGTGCGAATAGAAACGGCACCTTCACCAATTGGTGTGACGCGGGCCGTTCCGAGCTGTCATATAGGCGGTCCAGCGCGAACGGGTGTTGTCCGGCGCTCTGTCCCTGCCATTCCCACTTGATTAACCGCAATGACGTGCCAATATGGTCCTTTTTGAATGGCGACAGGGATAGCAATGTCGCGAAGAAATGTTCGGGCGATGACAGCATGTAACCTAGCGAAATTAGCAAGCGTCTCGAATTCGCACTGTTCGTAGCGTAGGAACAAAATCCACGATGCGCTATCATCCACGCTTCCGAATACTGCACCCTGTGCGCCAGCTTGACCGTTAGCGGGTTGCGCGACCCGCTGTCGTAGGCCGCACCCTTCCGTTTTGTGAACGCGAGCGCGGGATCCACATAGAAGTTGGACGCACGGTTCATATATATCCGGCGCGCCACGCCGGGCACTGGCCGTGTCAGGAAGACACGCGGCGGCCCCGCGTGCGCGAGAAGCTGCCGAATCACGGTGGGCGACACCGTGGGATAGTCGGCGCCGGAGAGGTTGATAAAGTAACGCCAGCTTTTCGATACCTCGAGTGCGAGCGTCATTGCCGCCAGCGTGTTTAGTGTCATCGAGACACCACGGTAGTTAATAGCTTCCTGTGGGAGGAGACGCACGTTGCGTGGCTGTGCTTGGCCGTTGCCGAGGTTCGATGCCGCCACCAGCTTCTTCCCGACTTCGGGTGCGATGTCGGCATCGAAATGCACAATGTACAAGCATTCGGGATGGTACAGCCGCGAGAGTAGGCGTGGGAATTGCGATGTTGTAGAGTTGGATATTTGTAGGAAGAAGACAACCACATGATTTGACTTGTCTTCGTCGTTCTTGTCGCCAACACGACTTGTTGCGGAAAGAGTTGAGGTGGTCGTGACCGTATCGGTAGCGTATGAAGTAGAGGTAAGAGGTGTTGAAGATAAATCAGAGACACTGTCATGAAACGACAATGTCAATAGGAGAAAGCATACTAAAGGCGGTACCAGATGAGTGATGGCGTATGGCAGCTTGAGCCGCGAGAACGTCATCTTGACTTGCTTCTTGGGAAGAATTGTTGTCCAAACAAGGGCGGTGTGGGTGCTGTGTGTGTTGAGAGTGGTAATGATGGTGAGGCTTGCAGTGTTGAGTGGGTTGATGGATGGGGCCGCGGATGCACACGAACATAAGAAGAGAAACAAGGTAGAGTTGAGGTAGTTATGGGTAAGGCGGAGTGGGGCGGGGCAGGGCAGGGCAGTGCGGGGCAGGTCAGGATAGGGCAGGGAGGGTCGGGTCGAGTAGGGCGGCAGGGAGGGAGCGGGCAGGTACGGTAGAGAGCTAACAGAGAGTGATTGATGACTAAGGCGAAGTTAGGGTGTCGTAGGGTGTGAGAGGATCGAGTGTGTCGATTCAATGAGCAGGAAAACTATGAGCGGACTGGCAACGGTAAGTACAGTATAGTACTGTACAATCGGAGAAATTGAATGCGACTAAGCCGTGCTGAATACGAACCCAAGTGAGCAACGTTCCAACGCTGAGTGATTGGCTCGATTTTACACCCATGGGTTGCGCACCCAATCAGCACCCCCACTGCAAATCAGTTCCCTTACAGTCAACAAAGCGCCCAAGCTACCAACCATTCAAGAAAATGAATCACAGCAGCGTGCCTCAAATAGTGGTGCACGTACACCTACGGATGGATGTGTGCGTATGCGTGTCTTCCTTGCGTTCGTGGTGTCGGTGTGTGTATGGCGATGCATGTAACACACATATGATGAAACAATTGGGCTGTGAATGGCATTGATACTGGAACAAACGACCCCCAAACACACTCGAAATCTCAAAGAGCGCAGCCTGAGCAGCACTTAGTGGAGGCTGGTGTTGTCGTTCCTTCAGTCCTTGTTCGTAAAATACCGTATCTCGTTAGCGTATACTCGCCTTCCGTAACTACACACAACTGGCCGTACACGCGCATTCTATGATTCTAATCGCGGTTAGCTTTAGTTCTGGAAAAGCCACCGTCGTGGCCCCGTACCGACACGAAGATCACTAACTGTCAAATCCAGCAAATCAACCAGGCAATAACCCAAGCAGGCAGGCAGACGGGCAGGCACGTTGGGTAGCATGCAGTTTTAGACGCAGCCAACCAACGACAGCGATGGCGGCAAAGAAATTACAGGCTGCAAGCAACAGGAAGGTGCGAGCGACACACACTACTGTACAGTACTACGGTACGCGGAAACAAATCAAACATACACTGCGCCACAGCTTTGTTTGTAGCAAATTCCTCGACACGGCGCCCGATCACTACAATACCGCCACAGTACAGTCGGACCTGTTGGATTGATCGAATGCACCCAACGTTGCAGCCGCCTGCATTCCGTACGCAGGTTCATCGCTCAGGAAAAATATCGCGAGTGCAGTGAATGAAATCAGCACTGCTTCTGCGGTCACGCTGTCCGCGTCTAATTTAGTCATTGTCCTGATATCCTCTCTTGCAGGGGGCGTGTGTGGGTGTACGCGCGCATTCACTGTAAATTTGATTGTAGGATACGCTGCATGTTTTCCTGAATGCAAACGTCAGCTACACATCACTAAGAATTGATTTCACTTTTGCATTGACTGACTCGATTAGACTTCATTCCCACGTGTCCCACTTCGCTGACTGCCACTATATCTATTCCTCCTTTTTACAGATGTACTGCATCGCTTCTGTATCCGTAGGTTCACCACCATCACCCACCCACCCACCACTTCTTGCTTGCTTTGGTGTCGTCCGTTCGTTGTTTCGGAAGTGTGCCCCAAACGCATCACCAAGTTTGCAAGTAAGGCCTCTTCACAGTACGCGACTAGTTTACAATCATCTGTGCCATTCATCCCACGTCATGCATCTATCCGCTCGCTTCCGCTCCGCTTTTGCTTCTATTGAGGTGTACTGCTTCTCGATTTCTTCTCTTCGAAATCCTCCGCTCCTCACTCGATCTCACGCGATATCGCTTCCTTCCCGATCCGATTTTACATGACTACTGTACCGTAGCGCACCCACTCATTCCATCCCACATTGCTCGCTTGTGTTGTCATAGAAATTTACTGGCCTCACGTGTCTTCTTGATACATATCCCCTTCAGTTCACTTTCAGTGCCACAATGCTGCAGTGGCCGTCGTCGGGTACACCGGGTTTCCTTCCGTCACCCGATTGTTGCTACGATAAATATATTTTCTAATTTTGCACAATCATTCCGTGCTGTGCCTTAGTGCTGGGAAAAGTTTCGGCGTAGTATTTGTTATCCATTGTTTTTCTTCCATGATGGGCTAGGTTCCTTGCCAGTTGACAAAGAGCCAGTGACATGGTGGTTGATACGTTTGGGATGGTGCTCGCCATAATCACTAGGTGCTGTAGCTGCTATATTAATTTTGCAGCTGACAACCTCGCCTTCGCAGCCAACTTGCAATACTTTTCCTATTCCATTCTGGTTGGCACGCTGTGGACTAGGGGGTGTTTTGTCCCCTCCGCCCGACTGCCTTCCCACTCTTAAGTTCAATCAATAGAACATTTCGGCGAGTTTTGGTTACTTGTTTTTGCTTCTATCGCGTGAGGTATCTAATTGTATTTGCAAAATGGATCTGAGCTCACTCAGTTTCTACAAATCCGGCGATATCACTGGTGCACTGACGAAAATACGGTAAATCCGCAGCACCTGAATGATAGATTACTGTACTGTACGGTACAGTAGTGTTCAGAGACTCGTCTACTCGCAGTAAACCATGTTCTTCTATGTTACAGTTAACGTAATTTCATCTAATCGTTAAATACAGTACCCAGTATCCTATCCTCTAACTGTAATCACGGCATTGAACTGCACTGCACTGCATTGTATCATACTAGTAGCCTGCTGTCACATTACTATCAGTAAACCAATCCTTACGTCAATGTTCCCAAATATCTTGAATATTTGAATAATGCTTATCAGCTACTGCGCACTATTCACAGTCCGATCTCTAAATAATGCCGATTTCAAATCGACCAATCAAATACCCAGCACATTCGGAACACCCGATTCACCCGCGAGTTGTGTTGTACACGTTTGCCTCAACTGCACCACAGTGCACGCCATCGCACACCGGCATCTGCCTTACCGTACAGCACCGGTACTTGTTACACCGCCTGCGCCATGGGATTACGCCGCAAGAGTGCGCCCAGCTATTACGAGGTATCCGACTCGGACGACGATTTCGTGGAGACCACGCCCGTGGAAGAGGAGGCGCTGAAAGGGTGGGGCGAGTCGAGACAGAAGATGAAATCCAAGCCCAACGCGAAGGAGCGCCTGTTGGCGCAAGACCTGGAGCAGTACGCGGAGAAGGAGACACCCACGCGCAGCGCGGACAACGACGACGCCTCGGTGGCCACTGCGTCGCCCGACAAGCCGGTGGACGAGGGCACGCCCGCGCGTGGCGAGGTGGAAGAGGGTACGTACATTGTGTTATCGTCCTAGTGCGCTTGCGCTAACCATCTTGCGCAGAGGTCATCCATTTGTCGCCCGAGCCCGCGCCGCCGCGGCGCGGCCGGTCGAAGCGCGTGAAGAGCGACGACGACGACTTCGACGTGAACGACGCGGGCATCTGCGTGGAGGACTCCGACCAGGACTTCGAGGACGACCCGGACGAGTCGGACTTCGAGCTCGACGAGATGCCGAAGAAGAAAAAGAAGAGCGCACCCGCGAAGAAGAAGAAGACGACCAAGTCGCCCACGCGCGCCGCCGCGACCAAGGCGAAGCCCGCCAAGTCGCCCGGCCGTGCGGCGCTGAAGCCGGCCAAGGTGGGACTCAAGCCCGCGCGCCCGGTGGTAAGGAGACCGCTGAAAAGTGGCGCTGCCAGTGGGTTGCCCGGACTGAAGCCGCGCGGTCGCATGATGACCATTCCCACGGGACCCCCGAAACGAGTCGTGCCCTTGAGTGGCGCGCCGAGGCGGAGATCGGGATTGTCGCGGTTGGAGAAGGTGCCACGATTGCACAAGTACCTCAAGGATTAACGCGTTTCGGTTGCCGTACGAGGTTTGATTCAAGTTGTGTTGAGAGGTGATTGCTTATTGTTATCAAATGGTGCGAAAAGTATGAGGTGTGTGCGAGAGGCAGGCGCATTGGGTGCTATCGCAGATGATATGGAAGCCAAGTAATGGGAAGGCTATGCTGTGATTCACAGAAGCGATGTTGCTACAGTAGTGGTGAAAAATGAGAATTTATGGTGTTACAAGTTGTTTCTCATTATGATGCACGCATCGTGATGGGTCGATTGATTGCTGAACGATACGAAGCAAGTGAACTAAACTCAATGTACAGTAGCAATAAGGATCGCATTTTCACATGCTCATCGCAATGCGGAGCGTGGCAGAGTAGAGCAGATAGGGATGGCATTAGGGCATGTGGTTAGCGACAGGCATGCAAAAGAACGCTGGTGATATTTATTGTGTTTCTGCCGTTCGGTACATTGTTAACTGGAACACCGAATCAACCGCAAACATTGAAGCGATTCGTTAAGGTCAGTTCCATTGAGCGTGCAATCTGCGTCGCAGTATCGGAAGTTCTCGATATCGTGTTTATTCTCGCGAATCTCCTTCAGAACCATGAACTTCAGCTTTTTCTCGTGGCGATCCTTGGAATAAGTCGGTTCGTTCGCCATTGTCTCGAGTGTTAACAGCGTGCGGAGGTAGACTCTGGGAATTTTGTTTCTTGTTTTGGGCGTAGCATCGCCGTAACACATTTGGAAGATGATATGCCGCATCTGCTCGAGAGCCTTGAGACAGGGATACCAGATCTCTTCTGCAGCGTTGTCCTTGACTTTTTGCGCCAGATGATACAGTGCCAGCAAGAAGTTTTCCTTCCTCACTCGAACCATAGCGCTTTTAGCAAGGCTGGCAGTTCCGGCTTTCCCATAATTAGAAGGGTCAGAACTGAAGACATCATTTTCTATCAAATGCTTGCGCTTGAAATTTCCGATAGCTGGATTTCGAGGTGGAGACTTGCGGATACGCCCACTCGCACTTATTGGTGGGGTGTAGCGCTGTCGATTTGCATTCATGGTTTCCGAACGATTTCGCACAGTAGAATCGACGATGACTTGATGAGAGATCTCGAATCGAGTATTTCAGAACGAAATTGAAAATTGTGCTGCAACCTTGAATGTGCCAACCGTTTCGTCATTAGTATACTTTTATAAGGTCGTTCCTAATGGTTTAGATTATATGGCCATTTTTCGCATAGTCATCCAAGTATGATAAATTAGTTTATTGTCATAATGTTAAGTTTACTTGGGGTTTATTCGCATGGCAAATGGAGGGAGAAGTGCTATAATGAAAATGAGATTATTTGCAATACAAGCTTACTCGATGAGATGTTCGACTTGAATCGGCTGGAGGCGCGGATCGTCGCGTCTAGCTCTCTTGTAGTGATACCTAGATCGAAGATGATAGTTCCAGGGTAGGGGCTTGCGGTATTGAAAGTTGCAAGACTTGCACTCCAATCTTCCAAAGTTATCGACAGATATGGGCGACCAAGAAAACGAGAAGTTATTTTTCATTATCAAGCTCATAATGCGCGAATGCTCCTCAGACCTGTAATGCGCGCTTCGGCCAAATACTTTGCGAAATGGGACATTGCAATACCTGCGGAAACTGAACAGAGCGTCAATTTCTCGAAAATCAATCCAACTCGGACTTGGACTGCGTGCCTTGGGCTCAGATTCACCGCTTCTAGAGTTCACGCCACGTTTTCGTACTCGACCACGCGATCGCGATGAAGTCGACGTTGTAGACTTTCCATTTTCTTGATCGACTCGAAATCCATGATCAGCTTTCACGCTTGGCGATGCTGGTGTTGGTGTTGGAGCACTTAGTTTAGCAACACTTCGTGGTGCCATGATTCACTCACTCATTTCTTCCAAGTTAAAACAAGAGAGAGCAAGTTTCTCGCATGAGAATTTCATCTCGCAGTATTTAACTTTCGAAAGAACTTGCAAGAACAGTTTGAGTTTTCAGATTTATCAACACTACAGTACAATATTTCACATCACTGTTCGCTTACTCTCCTTCACCCAAACCACGATTGTTGGCACGTAGCCGCTGCTTACCTTGTTGGTTTTTACTGTCCGCACCTTCTTCATTCCACGAAGCGCTTCACTCAATGGCACCTTTGCCCGAAGATGGATGGAGTTTTCGTCACTTGTACCGTCGAAAACGGTGTTTTCGAACAGTTTTCCACCGTTTCGCAACAGCGTTACGAGATGCCTCGCGGTGACTTCGTAATTGGGAATATGTTCGAATACATCCACCGCGAATATGGCGCCTAGTTTCTGTTTCAATGTGTCTTGCGGGCCCACTTTCAGTGCCTTGACAGGATCGAAATGATATCCTTGCCCGTCACTAGATTTGGCAAATGGCTTGACGAATTGAACAAAGTCCGACAACCCATGCCGGCGCACACGGAATTGAGCAAACTCGAATTCCGACTGACCAATGCCGAAGTAAACGCAACGAATCCCTCGTTTCGCTAGACCGAGTACAATGTTGCCTACACCACCGCTGTAGTCCAGAATCGGACCGTCCGCCGGAGTGAGATCTAGAGCACTATGGTTCACACTCGGGTGCAGGGAGTTCGCCCAGAGGTAACCAATCGACGCTCGGTAATACATGGCAAGCTCTCGCGAGCTGCGAGGCTCGTAATACGCGTGCTCCGCCCCAAAATGATGCTTTCCGGTGCGCGTGAGCCGTTTCATCAACTCGTCTTCGTCTAGACCGGTGAATGCCAGCAAGTCATTCCATATGTCGTAGGTTAATGGGTCTGCCATCGCGCGTCGTACTTGATCAACGCTGAACCGACCGATGCTGCCATGCGAACTCGACTCGACCTTATCTCTATCGGATCGAGTGGTTTCTTGTTGTGTCGGGGGTGAGGAATTTACAACAAGGACGGAAGCGGAACGCAGTGGGGTAGTTAGTGGTGAAATGCCATACAGCAAACTAGCGAGCAATAACCCGGCGGAAAAAGAAACGAGCAGTGAAACAGAATAAGAAAGGCGTTGAAAAGGCTTGACTGGCACAGTCGGCATGTTGGAAACGAGAGAATGGAGGGACTTCGAAGGCAGAAGGAGAGACGGAGGCAGTTGAAGTGGATATAGGATACAAAACGGGCAGTGGAGATTGGGAGTCGGAAGATGCAGAGACGAGGGATGAGAGAATGGCATTCTCCGCCAGGAGTTGATGGCGTCACCAAATTCGGATTACGTTAGGGCGACCCTCATTTATTGTCCCATTTTTCTATGGTGATATCATGGCGGACATGACCCTGACTCAATCAGCCACATGTTGATGACCTAGTTGAGGACGTCATAGCAATCAGCAACACCTAGCCTATGTATGGGCGGCCAGACGCGTGCAGCACGCTCATTGAGTGTATACAAGGACAACACTGTACGGTACCGCTACTCTCGTAACACGTCTTGAGCCTGGGATGAATCAAACGCTGTACCTGACTCGAGCTAAGCCATATTGAGCTGCAGAATGAGAACGGCACACGTTTGGTCGACTTGGAGCAACTTGGAACTGTAAATTTTCATCAATGAAGTGGAGATTTATCTGAGTGAAAATATCGCGGCGGACTACGTACACTGCAGTACGGGACGGGTACCCTGTACGGTCCTACAGTAGCGCTGAATTAATACGTATTGTACGGGGGTCAAGAGATTTCATTTGCGACGAACATTGAGATTCACTATAAACTTTATACTGGACGTACTTTGATCTCGGTACCAGATCTGTTCGGTACACCTGTCCTTATTGGCACTGCACCGGCAACCCCCTGGATATGCGTCGAGTCGTAGGAGGTTGAAGGGTTCGAGTTCGCAAAATAAGAGCGACAGAGCGATTGTGAACTGAAGTATGCTACAATATCCAGTGCACCGGACAGTAAAAGTTGACAGCAGTTCTGTTGTGTAACCGTTAATTTATTTGCCCTATGTTGCCATTTCTCTTCAATGGATTCGGAATTGAATCTTTGTCTTCCTTGTCACATGTAGGATGCAGTGTTTCTTGATATTACTCAACTTGATTCATTGCATCATCAGCAACTACTGAACACAGTACTGTACCATGTACAGGTACATACCTATATCTCACTTCCCTTGATTCCTGCAACAAGCGAGGCCGAAATTAATTATTTTCGTAGTGCTTATTCGGAACCTCCCGTGAAACAGTTCTGGTGCTGTACTTAAGTAAAGCCAGAGAAGAAAAGATAGATTGCACGAGTGCCTCAAGCAGTAGACACGGTTCTCGGTTACCGTGGGAAAGTTTGATTCAAGTTGGTGTGACGGGAGCTAAATGCTGCATAAGCGATGCTGATAGTGAAGAAAAGTGATAAGATGTTGAGTTACGTGTCGTTCCTAATTCAAAAGCAAGCATCATGATGGATCGAATGTTTGCAGAGCGCTGAACCAAGTCCACTAACTCAAAAATAAACAGTAGCTATAGGAAACGCAGTTTCACATGCTAATAACAACGCAGAGCAAATCAGAGTAGAGCAGAGAGGGATGGTGTTGGGCAATGTGGGTAGGGAAGGACAAGCGAAAGGAACGGTGGTGATATTTATTGTATTTCTACTGTTTGGCACATTGGTGACAGTGAATCAGGCACGAACATTGAAGCGATATTCACAGTCTATCCGTTGGAAAGCAACGCCTGGCACCATCACTACGCTTGCGATTTCCACCAATCGGCCTAAGCACCGCGGCAAATCATCGTCGTCTGCACGCAAATCATGTCGAATTCAGTACAATTACACAGTGGATGGCGAACACTACCAGGGCAATCGCTTCGACGCGCAGATGGAGAGGGCAACACACAAGAAGTGTATGAAATTGTTGAATTTAACAGGACCAGGTGAGGTTGTGGTTTATTACAATCCTAATAATCCTTCGGAGAGTATCATTACTTTGTATTTCAGTTTGCCTCTGTTCACTCTCTTCTCTGTTGTTGCTCTCATGTTCACGACTATTGGTAAGTGGCTTCACAAATGACGACAGCAATATCATTTAATAATGTTTGTGTTACTAATTGACGAGAATACAACGGATGCCGTATGTTCCATAAATCGCGGAAGGAATTTCTGGGTTGATCGACTTGCTGTGTGGGAAGAAACCACTACACGAATTAAGTGAGGCCGCGTGCCTTTTTCTTGCTGTTTACTCAGCGCTACATGCAGGTGCATTGCTCACAGTAAGCGCTGACATGATGAAGCGCGGTCATAAAATGGGTATTTTGCCGTTGGTTGTCGGTGGTGCATTCTGCATGATTTCTGTGTTTGCTACCTGCAGAGCTATACTAGCACAGTTTCGTGTTTCGTAATACTGTACTGTAACAATGAATCTACAGCACCGAAGGGGAGACAGTTCCACGATTCATGAGCGATATGACACGCACGAATCGCTATCTTGCTTTAGATTGCCGGTGACTTATTCTGTAGTACAGTACAGTACTGCTAGGTTCGCTATTTGTGCAGGAATACGTTTCAGTTTCGTAATTTGCTCCTGCACAAGTAATTAATTTGCATGTAGTGGTGGTGGTGAATGCACCAAAATTTTGTTTAATCTTCTTCTAAAACATTATGCTTTTCGATTTTCATGCGAGTTCTGTTTACGTACACCTATTTTCGTTTAGTTAGTATCGCTTATAATTATCTTCCAAGATCTTCCCCATCATCTGGTAAGCAAGTTTCCATGAAGTTGTTGTTCCCGTGAATTCACTCACTTCTGCACGCTTCAACACTTCGATAGCTTTGTCCATCTCCCTTTCCATCGGTTGTGTTGGGCTCAGCGGGTCATGAATAGCCGCCGAACCGGGCACTGGCCTATAAACACGACGCCCGAGTCGCCAGATACGAAGAGCCACTTGTACTGCCTCCGAACGTGATACCGGAACAGTGAGATGTTGCTCTTTGGAAAGCTTAATAATCTTCTTCGCCATCTCAATCGTTTCTGGTCCAAACTCATACGGATCAGGCAATGTATCGGCAGCTTGCATCTTGATGATATACTTGGGTGGCGGTGGAAGTGCTAGGTAGTTTCCGTGTCGCTTTGGTGGTGGTGGAAGCGCAAGGTAGTTTCCGCGGCGCTTTGGTGGTGGTGGTAGTGCTAGGTAGTTGCCACATCGTTTTGGTCGTGGTGGTAGTGTCCGGGGAAACGCATAGTCTTCATTAACCGTGGAATAGTTATTTGCGCAACCAATGTTCCTCTTCCGCCCTCCATTTCCGAGATCAATAGATTCCGTGTCTTCGTATATGCTCTTCTTCTTATTGACCGAGGAATCTCGCATAATGTTTTCCACCCTTTGTTCGATCGATTTCGTGATTGACGGTGCAGAATTAAGTAATGTGGTTGATCGCCCCTGAATTAATGGAGAGTCCTCGAAGTTGCTCACTTCCGAGCTAATTGGTCTTGATTCATCTTTTCCTGCGAAACTTATTGGATCGAATTCACTATACGCTGAATCTTCAGAGTCCGCTGAGTCACGAATTGATCGGTAGGCCGTCCTGGAAGGCGCAGCGATAGCCATGACAGGAAAAGGCTTTAGAGCGATTGAACTGAAAGGAGTCGGTTTTCCTGCAGCTGTAGACTTTCTAAGAGCAGCAACCGCAGCAGCGACCTTCTGATCAATATACTTTCCGTTTCCCTTCGGGTCATTGGTCTTACTAGGATCATTTGTCGGAAGCCAATGTTCATCAGCACGACTATAAACATAAGCATTGGTAATAGAAGTAGGCTTCGGACCATTGTTCGTTGGAATGCCATTGGAAACATGGTACCCGCCAAGCCTTCCAGTGTAGGCACCGCAATTCTCGTACAAACTCTTTCCGTATACTTTCGAGCTCATAGGTCCTGAAGAAGCATTGTAGTCACTACTTCTTCGGGCCTTGACTTGAATACCGAGAACGACCCTCTGTTCAATCCAATTGGATTCAAGTCTTCTAAATCTGGGGTAGACCCAGTCAGATTTCTATCCTGATACACTTCATAGCCCATATTTACGTCAAGCTTTGGGCTATCGGCAGGGTCTAACCCACCCGAGCGACCTGAATAAACTTCGTCAATTCTTTTTAGCCTTTCCTTTTCTGCTCTGTCGTATGCTGAGTCGGCGGATTTCGAGGAATCCCTGATCGAACGGCTGTCAGGCACAGATTCATCATATCTTCCGTACCTGTTTGGGATTGCATGCTCAGGCAGAGTTAGCTTCGTATCACCAGGCGGATATTGCGTAAGGCTCCTCGATTTCGTCTCGAGCGATTCGGTCGTTGACTGTGACAAGTCATCAAACACTGGTGGTCGTCCTCGAAGTACCGGCGAGTCGGCGAAGTTGTCTACTTCTGAGCTGGATAGTCTGGATGCGTCGCGCCCTGCCAAGCTCGAAGCTTTGACTTCCCCAAACGCAGAGTCCTCGGAATCCGCCGAGTCGCGAATTGATTCATAGCCGATCTTCGAAGACGAACGAGAGGATAGCACAGGAGAAGTCTCGAGAGAATTCAAGCTGCCCTGAACTGTAAACATTCTATTATCATCAACTTGAGCTGCGGCTTTTTGGTTGGGATCCATACTCTCGCTAGAGCTGTCAGTCAAGAGCAGAGGTCTACCGGTGCGGCTTAGAATTTCGGCAGTGGTACTAAAAGTGGACTTAGGTGCATCATGAGTGTGAAGATTATCTAATCCATTGGAATCATCGTAGTAACCCTTGTAATAGTCTTTTGTACGCGTGAATTGTGCTGGTTCTTCCGATTCTGTGTTCATGACTTCATATCGCGTCTCTTGTTTGGAATCGTTCTGCAAATCGAGGAGTTCCTCGTTAAGGTCAGTTCCGTTTAGTGTGCAATCTATGTCGCAGTATCGGAAGTTTTCGATATCACGTCTGTTCTCGCGAATCTCCTTAAGAACCATGAACTTCAGTTTCTTCTCGTGATGATTTTCTGAATGAGACGGTTCGTTTGCCATTGTCTCCAGTGTCAACAGCGTTCGGAGGTAGACTCTGGGAATTTTGTTTCTTGTTCTAGACATAGCATCGCCGTAACACATTTGGAAGATGATCTCACGCATCTGTTCGAGAGCATCGAGACATGGGTACCAGATTTCGTCTGCAGCGTTGTCCTTCAATTTCTGCGCGAGATGATACAGTGTCACCAAGATGTTTTCCTTCCTCATTCGAACCATCGCACTTTTAGCGAGGCTGGTAGTTCCGGCTTTCCCATAATGAGAAGGGTCAGAACTGAAGATGTCATTTTCTGTTAAAGGCTTGCGCTTGAAATTTCCGATCGCTGGATTTCGAGGTGGAGACTTGCGAATACGCCCACTCGCACTTATTGGTGCGGTGTAACGCCCTCGGCTTCCATTCATAGCTGTGAGCTTCCTTTCTTCGAAATGATTGTACACCGAACGATTTCTAATGATAGAATCGATGATGACTTGATGAGAGATCCCGAATTGAATAATTCAAAACGAGATTGAGACTTGTCCTCAAACCTTGACTACCAACCGTTTCGTCATTAGCGTATTTTTAAAGGTCGTTGTTAATGATTCATATTACATGACCATTTTTGTGTAGTCGTTGAAATATGATAAATTGGATTATTTTGATAATGGCGGATGCAATTATACAAAAAATAGTTGTGAAGGTCCGAATCCAATCCGAAACAATCTTCAGTTGAAGTAATCGAACATTGCGGGGATTAAGACTGATATCTGTTTTCAAATGTGCAATCCTTGTAACCATGTTTTCGTGACATCAAAACTGTGCTCTAATAAGCAATAAATGATTGTCATGACTTCGGCGCATTCAATGAACAATTGATTTCAACACCGTAGAATGCTTAATACCCAAGCACAATTATTCACGAATATTTCAGTTTAACTTATTTCTTAGAGCCTCCGCTGTATCTTTCTCGAAAACAAAGTTGCTAGGTACATTTGTTACTGTAATTTCATGATGGTATGGTGCTTGCCCGCTGATGAACAACCCTTTTTTGCTTCTTCTCACTTTCTAATTACAGTCGATTCATGACAAGTAATAACTCGTTTTTAACTACAAATTTTTAACTACATTTTTAGTCGTTTCTTCCGAATGAATTTTTCTTGAAAATATTCACTCGCCAATCTATCAAAAACTAGCATTTTCAATTTGCGATACATTTGTTCAGAGAATTGACGCTTAATATTTGTTTTTGATTTAGGATCCCTTTCTAGAATTATCAAGTTGTTTTTCATGAAAAGTTATAACGCTTAAAACAAATTCTACAACATTTCTATCGATGGCTGGATTCAAATACTTCTACTCAGAGGCAATTTGTAATTTTAATGTTTCGTGACAGGAATAAAAGCCTCAATCATTCACGACATAGCTCTATGATTAAGTTTGTTGATTCAGAAAAACGCTTTTGACCTTCAATATTTCATGTTGCAATTATTAAGTCAATAGTTTTACTTTTTATGTATCTACCATGACTCCTGCTTGCGAAAAATTCTGTATGTTTGCTGATCATCACATGTTTTGTTGGTGTGTCGCAAGTTTCGGAATGAAAAATTAATAGCCCTTTGTACAATTTACTCACAGAAAAATCAAAAATAGTTTTCTTCTAGAATACTGGATTGTTTAGAGCATAACATAGCTAAAATGACGACACAGAACGGCAAAAGCAAACTCAATTCAGCCGAGCCGAGCCTTACCTATTCACATGTCTTATCTTGCGATCGCACTGAAAGCTCAGCAACAAGCCTGTATTCAATGCTTCCTCTCATTCGCTCAATCCCACAAAACAAACTTTCAGGTTCAATTATTTGAAAATTTCGTCATGCATGCTCTAAATGTGAAAAGTACTCTTGATAGAAATGGCGAGTGGAGAATTGCATGGACGACGATTGGCAGCCTTTCGCCGTTGGCTGAACCAAACAACAGGTGCAATGTGGTCTACAGATAATCGGGGACATGCAGGACAGAAAATTATATCTTGTTGAAAGATTATCATTGTTCCATTTATGTTTCTTGTATTAAGACAAAGTTCATAACCGGTTTCGCCGAACAGTACTTTGAGAAAGAAAAGGCAATCTTGAAAACCTAGTAGTTCCGATACATCTCTCATTTTGCCGGAATATGATACTGCCGAAAGACTCCGTTCGGATACTTAGTTGAGAAATGAAGGTGAATATTTGAGTGCTGATTTAAGTAGTACCAGAAGCAATATATGACATATATCTATATTTTAACAGGACCAATCAAAACAAAGCGGAGCTTGCCGTGCAATTGCCTTTTGTTAGTTGACCTTGGTTCTATTCATGCAAAATCATTTTCGTATTCATTGTCAAATGACATATCTCATTTAAAGAAAATAAATTTAAACAAATTTCGAATTGGTATTACAATAATATATTGTTTCATTCAACTTGTACCTTTTAATGCGCCACAATTAGAACATTGAAGAAAATAATTTTATTTGTTTCTTGCTTTGGGCCTCTGTAAATGTACGGCACCTGAACGATTATGCATGCAAATCTACAATAAAAAAATGATATGCCATCCAAGTGTACTCTAGACCTTTGTTATGCCTGATATATCGCCAAAATCAATAACGAAGCATCTGAAATCACAGATAGAACACTAAGCCTGTAGGTATCGTGGCTTAACCCACGGGTACATCTACCAGAAGTAATAAAATTTTGAATCCTAGTACGATTACGTGCTTGTACAGCCTAATTATAAGAGCTAAGTGTGTTTTCAAAATCCCAAGAGACCGTTTTCTAGGTGGACGTTTTCAGGCACGATCTCTACAATTGACGATAGCTTGTGCCTGGACAGGCGTGATGTGGAGTTCAATCTATTAGGTAATTTTGTACTAGAATAGCAGTTGCAGTAATTATACTAGTAGTAGCATGAGCAATATGGAGACTCCTAGATCCGAGAAACTTTGAATAGTTTGATTTCACTCCAAATATTTTAGTGCATTATGTTTTATTTAAAAGATACCTTTCTTGATCATACAACTAGAAAAATGAAACGTGACGGTTTGTTTTTCTGAAAAGATATATTGAATTAAAATTGTGGGCTTAATACTGCGCGCTGGTAACGGTTTTATATATCTCTGGAAAAAGACTTAAACGGTACTCCTTTTGACTAACGTATTTTTTTGACTGTTCCAAGAGACTTAAGAATAGACTTCGTATTGGAGATTAATTCGTCTATCAATTTCGAAGCAATAGCTGATTCTAGTCTGAAGTCTTCATTTCAACTAGCAATATTCATCCACGACATTCTGCCATCAAAGAGTTACTTTAACACTAGATGCTGGTTTAAATGACCCATAAAATCAGTATTGTATCTATTTTCCCTAGAAATCAAGACTACTTTCATCTCCAAGAGCTTCAAAAGCTTTTCTTTTGTATTTGGTGCAAAAACTGACAGTACCAGTCACTGATTCTCGGCACTCCTTCCAAGCGCCTGAATACATATAATCGACTGATAGATAGATTTGGGTGTGGATAAACAATATTCTGGGAGAGTACCTTATGGAATGGATGGATAAGTGAATAAACGTGCTCGTGCTACCGATCCCGGAACTCGACGTATGCTCGATGTAGCAAATTAGCGGTTGTTTGTTACTCAATATGTCATTTGATTTTGAATGACGGCTTTTAGTTATTGCCGAATTAAATTTAAGGTACTTAATAAATTAAATCAAACTAGCATTTTGAAATAATTTAATATCGAGAACCATGTTCAGCTTTTGGGCTCGACTTTCGTATTCTTGACTCGGCAAGATACCGTTCTCTATTTCTTGATGCATTGTATTCCGGAAGAGGAGTGGTAAGAGTAGCAGAAAATGGAACCGGTCAAGAATTGCCATGAAGTTCCTGAACTCGAAGTGACACGGAGCTAGTATGCATGCGCCAAAAAAATATCATCAATAATGCGAATGTGTCCTACATTTGAAAACAAAATACAGGAAAAGTACCTGAAAAATAATCACTGATAGTTAAAACCACACAATTCCTACGATCTGTCCATGATTCAACCGATAGAAAGCAAGAGTTTGCGATATTCTCGAAAACGAACGGTCTGAAAGTTTGAATACAACCTATCAGTTATAGATTTATCCAATCTCTCTTATTTTGCGATGAAGATCACAGATATTATTTCAGTTACCAAAAACCTGTACTGAAAGTATGCTTGGGTTAATGCAAAAATCGAAATCGCAGATGATCCACTGTATTCTTGATTTTGTAGAAATTTATATCCGATTCAAAATTTGTGTGCAAAATTTGGTGCTGTATTCACATCATGTGCCCTTATCCCTCGTCTTCATTTGTTATTTCCTTTGAGTCTATTTGCGAGCATTTCTTCCCATTTTTTCTAGATATGTCACCCTTATATTCCAAGGCAGCTTACGGCAATCCACCTTCGCTCATTTGTAGGATTTGACCTACGTAACTGAACTTTAAATATCCCCACATCGCTTACAGCTATCACTAGTGCATGGGCAGAGAAAAATGGTGATGGAAAGTTGCCGCCATCAGGAAAATGAAGGAAAGGAAGTATAAGTATTTCATTTTTATTTCAAGGGCTTAAATATTCACAATCTTTCGTTTTCGTTGACAATATCGTACAACTTAATTATTTCCTTTAATTCCACGCATACCACTTTGACTCCAGTAATCTTCAAATACAAGCTGGTTTTTTGATCAATTCAAATCTGCACTGCGGAAGGTAACGGAATTTGTGTTGTAGATATCAAGTTGGCCTTTGCTCGCCCAAGCCCAGGACTGCCGGGTAGTGCATTGTGAATGTGCCAAGTCTGTCTTTCTGAGAGAGAATTAAGCTATTTTTAGCGTAAATTTTCGATTGACAGTTGGACAGGGCCAAGTCTCCGCAATTTCTTATTTTATTCTGTCTTCTTAAACACATAGAATAAAATCTTTTATAAACGCGGATGGAAATTTAGCAGCAGCAAATATTCGTTTTGTCTTCGTCACTGGTTCTTCCCAAGTCCCAATTAGGTCAAGTGGATCAAAACGATATCTCTGCCAGTTAATTATGGTTAAAAAGCTCTGGCACTACTTGATTCAATGCACTTGGCCCACTAACTTCTCTGCACGGTTTAATCACGATCATTTTTCTGCGTTTTGGACCTTGTTCAATTTTTTGTCTGCAAGAACTAGACGATTTCTTAATCGATTTGTTAGCTAAGAGATGTCAGGATAACCTGCGAGCATGCCTTTCGCATATGCATGATTTTCCGGAATATCGTTGTATTAAGCACGGAGATTTCCAAGTTCGTCCTGCGTAAAAACGTCTTTACTCTCTCACACTTCCTAAAGATCATCATGCTCTATGACTTATCATGAGAAAAAAATTTTCGCCAGCAGCAGTCAGGCAAAAAGAATTTTCAGTAAGCTTGCTAGCCATTGTTTGGGATGTTGAGCAGGTTTGTGCTCAGTACACAGCGTCGGATGCCTTCAAAAAAGCTTCTGCTGAGCATTAAGCATGAGTTTTTCCATCACGGAGCAAACATATTAAGGAAAGATGTATGTCTTGCATCGAAAGGTTTCTCGACAGAAGAATCATTTTTCTGGTTTCAAAGTTTAATAGCACAGGGGATTTTAATAGAGCGTCAGAAGCTGAGTACTGATTACAAGATATTTCTAGCAATTGCAGATTATTCACTGATAGAAACAGAACAGCGAATCTATTCTTTATTTTCGTGACACCAAATCGTGCAGATCAAGTATGCCTCCGTAAGCATTAATAGCTGCTTCATTTTGCATTCTCCGAGCGCTAAAATTCTTTGCTTGTAGGCCTATTCTAGGGAAAATGCACTCTGATTGCATGTAAAGCAGATGAAAACATTTAGTAAGTGGGCCAGGTATTTTTATCCACTATTTCTGAGATGCTTGCCGTAGCTTACTAGTGATTCTACCTAATTTCCATTGCTGGTTGTTGAAAATTTGACGGAAAATGGAGACTATGAAGCGTTAACATTTCTTTATTTGATCACTGTAGATTGAAAAGGAAAATAAAGTACGTTAGCGATCACAATTTTGATCGAAGTTAATATGCTGTAAACCTGAAGGATCTAATGTACGGTCCATTTTGGTGTGGATCATTTTCTGATGTCAAACTTTTCCGTCGGTAGCTTAAAATATGATGAATCAGCTAGAGGAATTAATTGATGATCGAGGTTTCAGTGCTTACAGATGCATAACTGCATTGGTTGATTTACAATTTCCAGATGAATTTATCGCCAAATCATAGGCTAGGCATGAGATTATGACTTGAATAATTAAAAAATTTCGTTCCGTGGACGATTTGTTGCGGCTCGATTTATTTTCACTTGGTGACTGCGTATATTCTGTTGCAATATTGGCACAATTATTGATTGAGAATGTATCATATATCTTCGATAATTAGTAGGATCTGAAATCAATGAAATTAGCATTTCCCTCACTCTCCAGATAAGTTCGGGTTCGAATCCCATCACAACTTCTAAACTTATGTCTCTGGCGAAGATAGTTGCAGATCATGGCCGATGTACACAGCAAGAGCCTAACGTATGGTTCCACTAATTACAGCGGGAAGCCGAGAGAATAAGAGATTTTATACACCTTGAACTAAAATCAAGCTATGGACTGTTTTAGAATTTATTGTTTTCCTCGGAAACAATAGGAGTTGAAAACAAAATGTGTCGAGGAATATAAAATAAGGCATTTAAGTTCATAGGAAATAATGACTTAAATCTATGGAGCGATCTGTTCGTGGTCCTTCTTTCGGTACTTCAATTCATTCTTTTCGAATTCAGACAATGCTCAGAGTTCGATACCTCTCCTTCTTAGTCAGCGAAGAATTCAAAATTCATGCTTTATCGAAAGCAATCCTGGTTGGAAGCCTTACATTGCAGTTCCAGTAACTGGCTGAGAAATACCTCGGATTGTCTGGCTCAATTGAGAAGTTTATTTATTGGTTCCACGGTAATACTTTCATTGCTCTTATGGCTGTGCGTTCTTATGCTTGCACACACACACACAATACACCACACAAAAGCTCGTATTTCATTTCATCAACTATCTTCTTAGACATCCACCGAATTTTTCTCTATCTATTTCTCGTCCTAGATCATTTGACTTTATGAATCTTATTTCAAATAATTTGGCTCTAAAATTCTTTGTTAAAGTGCGCAATATTTCGGAAACAGTCGGAGATTGACTATTCAGGCGAAGATATCATTTCGAAGTCAGTACCTGATTGATACGATTTGAAAATGAAGTTTAATCAAAGCGAAGCAAAACGATCGACTCACGGATAAAGTAGATCCATATTTTTAGAAATGGATTTTTCATACTATCTTAACTTATTGTTTGCTTGAAATATGATATGATGATTTTCAAATATGTTTTGGATGAGAAAAGTTATTGTTTTCTTAGGAAATATTCAGAACTAATGATGTTCTGATGCGCATGAAGGAGATTTATTCCAGCAAAACGTTCAGTCCATTCTAATTCCTATGGTTTTGATTTGGATATATTATCACACACTATACAGAATTTCTAAATACTTTAATTTAATCATTAGTTATCCCAAATAACTGTATTTGCATCTAAAGATATGGAAAATGTGGCACTCTGCAAAGATGAAGAGCATGGAACGCCAAATAGGTTGATATTCCGTTTCAATGCCTGTAAAGAAGTGTTCATGATCATCTCAAAATGAAATCATATAATCGAAATTCTTAATAGCACAGCTTTCTTCCCACTTTCAAAAAAATTAACAGGTGGACGAGGGCTTGCATTAACTACACTTGGCTTGGTAATTTGGCGTATTAGGAAATAGATATCTGAAATCGGTCTTAATTAATGTTAAACTACTACATCATTTAAAAATCAATAGTACATCGTTAAGAGTTTTATTCAATTGAGTTTTCCTATCGATGGTAAAGATTCAAGCACATATCCATGGTGTGCCAAAAACTGCTTTCCAATTGATGGAGATTTTGAAGCTAAGTGCTTCAGAGTCCTGTTTTCTTCAAGTTAGATGAAGTAAGTAGTGTACTAATGAACTTACTGGCTTCTAATTGCGTTACATATGTCATAAAAGTCTTTTTAAAGTATTACATGGAATTTGATTTTCTCGATCCTTAAACAGTTACATTTGTTTCAAGAAGCAATAATACTTCTAGAAGAATGATTTGTATTAGCGAAAGTACGGAACTACATTCTAACAAAGATCAATCATGTCTGAATTGTCAATCTCAAATAAACAGTGGCACATTACGGAGCAAAAATGAGTGCAAAAGTTCAGCCAGACATGATGCATTGGCAAGGAAGATTGGTTTTTCTAAAGAGCAATTACAAAGTTTTACCATTCCTAGAAGAACTGGGGCTCTGAAGAATTATCTCGCAACATCCTCATGGAATTGATAGTAGACGTGTACGAGGAGAATCTATTTCCGATAAATTCTTCTGCCTTTGAAGCAACAATTTGGGATGCATAAGACATGATATCTGTTCTTTTCAAAGCCCATTTAATTTCGTCAGGAATTTTAACATCACTCATAGTGAACACTGATTTTCCCGATCTCTTAAAGAACGTTTTGCATTCTGCATCATGCGTAGTACTAATGAACAACGACAATTCAGGGTTCTCATACCTTTTGATGCTCTCTAGAATCCATTCTTTGGACTGGTAAAACGATTCAACTCCAAACTCATCGCATAATTGCTTTGATTTTTTGCACTTATTTTTATAGTCCCCTCTTCTAATATGCATAGCGTTGAACTTCCCGCCTATCATTTTCTGTGTAACATTTGCAATATGCAAAACAATCTCACTGGGCTCCATCGCCTTTCGAATATTTCGGAATTCCACAGAATTCTTAATGCTGTATCCTTGTCCATTGCTGTAGTTACCATACAGTCCCAGCTCATTTGATTTTTTACAGAGTGTATCATCTATGCATGGCACATCACTGTAAAATCCACCGGGGCTAAGTAAACTTATTCTAAAACGCCATCCCAGCCTCCTATAGACGCTACTTAATAATTTTGGTAATCGCTTCTTTTTTGATTTGTATATTCTCTTGTTATAGCCTATCCTTCTACAAGGGAAGCCTCTGGATTTAAATTGTGCGAATGTTGTGTAGTTCACAACAGATGTTAACTTCTGAACTTTAAAATAATCTTCAAAAGGATATGGCCCCTGAGCACTCGTGTCGTATCGTACATTTTCATACATTAAAGGCAAAACAATAGTGCGGTTGAGATTCCGAGCACAAATAATATTGCGATATATTGTAATCAGCTGATTATTGAAGCCATCTTCCCTAGGCGTGGAAATCAAGTATCTGTCCTGAGTTGTTATCAGCTGGTTGTTGAAACCATCTTCCGTAGGTGTGGAAAACAAGTACCAGTCTTGAGTTTCTTTCGAAGAAAGTAAATAAATTGGAAAAGCAAATGCTATTGTTGCCAATAGATGCACTACTCGACTCTTCCCATCACTGAACCGATTGTACTTCATATGAATCGTACTTTGACATCACAACTGAGGCATTGCTCATTTTGAGCTTCAATGAACATGAATTCTATCCCAGACAAAAGGATGTTGTAAGTGCTGAATTAGAATAGAAGCTGTAAATTTTCTTAGTTTAGGTGGTCTTCAATTCTTCCGGCCCGAAAATTTGAATACCCCATTCGCGATACTTTGTTGACAGCACTTCTCTCAGTTGTTGTAGAATTTATAATGTAATTCTGGGGCATCGAAAAAGTGTCATATCTACCTCAGTGAGTTGGTTGGTAAATAATGTTTTTGAAACGCGGTAACACAAGATGACTGTGACTTTCTTCAAATAATTTGAATCAACATTACTGATGAAGTTATTTCATGGTATTCATTTTGAAAAAGAGCGATATTTGTTTTCTGGTAGCGTGATTGATCATTGATTGAGAGTTAGCACTATTGATGGTAGTTTAATACTACATTATTGTTCTCGGTATGCGCGCCATTCAATTTTCATCGACTGAAAAGCAAAAAAGCTTTTAGCAAATAGTAAACGTTATAAAATGAAATTTTGGGCACCTTTATTATTATTATTTCGTTACTCAAATCATGTTTCTCGGGCCATTTCTGTTTTTTTATAACATTGTAGTGCAACTATTTCTACAACTTTGAGCAAATGGGAAGTTGCCTTTCAGGACCAGAACCAATTGAAGTGGTGGATATTGACAGTCCTGGCGCTAAGACTATTCATGTAACGCTAACGAGTGGGATGAAAGTGCCCGTAGTGGTGGTTCCTGGGAATACCATGAGAAGTATTCACGAAAAAATTACTCATGTTTATGGGAAACAGCCCAAAGTAGTATTTCGTGGTCAGTTAATCAATCCTTTTCTGAACGTGCAACAAGGTAAACATTTAATTCCTATACGATGGGACGCCACAATTGGCGAGGTTGGAGTGGATAACTTGAAATATTCAAATATAACGGACAAGCTCGAAAGCATGAAGAACTTCACAAACGCTCACTGGGCGTTCTCGAATGCTCCAGATTTCATCAACAATGTAAGTTTAGCATTTTAAGTATCGTAAATTGGATAGCGAAGGACTGTACGACATCATTTAAGCTTCATATAATAAATTAGTATAACGAGACGAATATGTTCAATTGTCGCGGATGTATGCTTGTATTAATAATCTGAGAAGCATATGTTTTTTGCTACTTTCTAACAATTTTCGGCACACATCAGCTATTTCTTCTGCAATATGTAAAGCCTAATTGCTTTGAAGCAATTTGGTTCGTGTAGAGCTCTGTTTTACTGGCATTTGTTATAGGAAATTTCTTTTTTCGCTACGACATAGACCAGAATTTGCGCAACATGGATAGCAATTTCTGATTCTTTAATGCAGAAGATTCCGGTCAGACAGACCAATATCAATAAATTTAATCAGGCCATTTGATTATTCCTGTTTCAGAGATTATCGGATTCATTATGGAAGCTTCTGCCAAGCATATCTGGGACTTTAATTAGGTGACCGTTTCGTTATCAAAATACAGTTGCTCTGTTGAATATGCCTGCATCGATTGAAGTCAAGCTGTTATAGGTCTGTTTCTCATCCTCTGATTGCAAAACACTCTATCCTACTTTTCATCAGGCAACATTCAATTTACTATTGAGTACAGTGCCGAATCGAAACAAGATTCTTCAATTGAAGTAAGTTATTATTGGACTGTTGTATTGAGATATAGGGAAGGCCGTGCACCGAGTTTGAGAAGCCTGAACAGTGCCATTTCTGTGAATCATTGTAATTAATAGTATAAATTTGGCTCCTAGTTATAGTCATTTCTTAGATGAATCCTATTTCATCACTGCTAACTACTTAATCGAATCCCTATTGAGTCATCCTTCTTCATGATGCGAAGGCTTTAATCAGCTAGCAATTCAAGTTTAGTAAACGATCCAACTTTACTGATCAAACCGTTCACCAGCACTTTCATTGTTATAGGCCCAGCGCTTCCCATTTACTAGTGCAGAACCTATCTTTTCCGCACTCGTTACCTTGTGAGTTCGTTTCTCTGTTGGATCAATCTCTCGTGAACTCGATTGATTCGGCATTATTGTTAATTGTTACCTGGCAACTTTATTACGTCGTCTTTATCTATCTGGTGTGTTTCGGTTGGACTCATCAATCTCCTCCTGATCGCTTATTTTGTGTGTGGTTATCTACTGTATTATTTTGTGATCGCATATCTGTGCGATCTCTACTTAGTAATCGTGTGATCGTCTATTTTGTGCGATCCCTACTTGATAATTTGTGCGGTCGTCTATTTGTGCGATCCCTACTTGGAATTTGAATTGCCTGTATGGTAATTTTTTTCACTAACCTTTCTTCTTTTCATTTTTTGCGTGCGCTTCTATTTCCGCTCTGTGTGTGTTTATTAATATCCTTGTGATTTAATATACACACAAGTTTTTCTGTTTAGTCCGCTGGACAAAGTTGTGTCCGTACGATAAACTTAGTTTATCGTACCTGACACACGTGCAGTTACGATAAACTTAGTTTATCGTACCTGACACTCGTGCAGTTACGATTTTTAAATTGACTGCATTTTTAGTTTTCAGTGACGTCTCCCAGATAAAACTCGAATACAATCAGTGTCAATTTACTTATTTCTGTGTTGTATTTGAAGAAGAATTTTCAAGCCTAGTGCACAAATTGGCCACGGAAGGACTGCCAAGTGGCACGCTTACCAGCGGCTGCTAATGGGGTAACAGGTTCCTGTCCGGAGCGCTAAGTGTCTCAAAACTTTAGTCAGCCCAAGCTCAAGATTTTTTTCTACCGGGCTACCATGTCCGCAAATAGCAATGATTTGCCAAAGCCCCCCCGCTTTTCTTGGGACACACGCTTAGTCCCTTCGACGGAAGGCAAGGGCAACCAAGAAGACTATGTCAATGCAGACCGAAGTTGGTCTGCTTTCAATGTCCTGTTTCCTGATACTACTAACAGTAAAATTGCGAAGAAACTTCGTGGAATTATGCTTCAATCACATCTCTATGGACGTGTTAAGAATCTGTGTCAAGAACTCCCTTCCTATCAAATTGCAACAGAAGATGGGTGTCACAAAATTTGTTGCTCTATCTGTTGTCACTACAGTTTATGGCGATTTTATAAACTTGCTGTCTACGAAGGGTGGCCCGAATGAGGCCTTTCGCAATTTCGAATCCAGGTTCACGGCAGCTATCTCTAAGTTTAAATCTCACTCAGCGTCTGCTCTGCATGAATCTCTTATGGCATTTATGCTTTCGGCGAACAGTGCTATTGAGTCCAATCAGAGAATATACATTCTGTCTGCTGCAAATACCCCTTCCATTGGATTTCATGAAGATTTGTCAAACAGTGATCTCCTAAGTACCATTAAGCATGACTCTATTGCTTCTTTCCTACGCCAATGTGATGAAGGCAAGCAAAATGGTACGATTCATTCGAACAGTGCGAATATTTCGTGGCGAAACAACAGAAAGCCAAAGTACACTCCACAGCAATTAACTGAGGTCAAAGCTCGTTCTCGATATAGACGATGCAAAAATCATGGCCATTGGCATTCTGATCACAATGAGGAAGGATCTTTGAAGCCAGGTATTAAATCTGTAACAAATCCGACATCAGAAAACAGTTCGAAGTCCGCTCAAGAAGACGGCTCCAAGCAGTCAAACCAAACTGATTAGAAAACAGTCACTTTTCATATGGCCAGGTTCACACCTGAAGTCGGAAAT
>JAAUYH010064443.1_pt1 | contig 29274 bp, 26 predicted proteins | sample 7278061 | NCBI WGS metagenome assembly JAAUYH01 (sample SAMN14350203, study PRJNA611818) | marine sediment metagenome | isolation source: surface marine sediment (0.6m) | place: French Polynesia: Moorea | collected 2018-08
AAACGCTTACCCAAAGCGGATTCCCTTCGGTCAGTTTTTTTACTGGTTGCCATTCATCTCACCGTTAACCTGTCGGTGTAACGGGAGTCCTAGGCGCAACATTGAAGATAGCACAGGCAAGACTGACAGGTTGGCGATCGGGGTGGGGAAGGGTCATATGAAACTGGGGAGATGGGGAGTGTGGGGAGTGTGGGGAGTGTGGGGAGACGGATAGACGGATAGACAGATATTAACGCTGAACTCCTGCCTCCTGCCTCCTGCCCCCTGCCTTCTAACTCCTGACTCCTAGAAAAAAATTAAGCTTTAGAGAACCCTAAATCATTTTCTTTAGCATAACGTTCCATAAAACGCATAAAGCGATCCCATTCATCTTGAGAGTTCATAATTAAAATAGCTTCAACGGAGGTGGGTTTTCCGTTGATAAATTTCCCTTTAACCTCGCGGGTGACGATCTCTCCCTCTTCATCCACTAAATACATTCCTGTAATGTCATCGGTACTTGCAGCATCTAGAATAGTTGGCCCTTCAAAGCGAAAGGTTGCAGTTCCACTGTTTCCACTTTTAGCGCGAGTTAAACGGACTTCGGGTACGACGGGTTCAGAAACACCACGAGAAAATTGTATTTGAGCCATGCTTGTTATCCTTTAATTAAATTTACATGATCATCAATTTATCATTTCATCAACTCATTAGGATAGATATGATGGCTTAAGTGCGATCTATTCTTGTCACATTATGGCCTATGACTCTCTTAGAAGCAGAAGTTCATATTTCCTTACGGGAATTTTTACGAGATCAAGGGGAACCCCTCTGGGATCACCATTTAACCATGGCCCGTTTAGTGTCTCGTGCGTTACGTTTAAATCGCTCTGCTCTAATTCAAACAGGAAGCACGTTTTCTCGTTATGGTTTAAGTTATTTAATGCCTTGTTTATTGAGCGATCGCCCGATTTTATTAGTCGTACCTTTAAACATTCAACAACAATTAATCAAACAAGATATTCCCTATCTTCAACAATGGTTAAATACGAATAAAACCATTGTTACTCAAGACCAAAACGTTGATTTTAATGAATTTAATGGATTATTTATTGTTTCTCCTGATGTGTGGTTAAGCGATCGCTTAGAAAATAAGGGTCAATTTCCTGAGCAGATTGTTACTTTAATTGATCAAGCTGATTATTTAGAGGAGTGGACAAAAGATCATTTAACCCGAACGATTTCTCCTCATGATTGGCAGCATTTACAACAACAGTATCCTGCCTATGGTAACTTAATTCAAGAAGTTAGATTTTTTCTACAAAAATCAATTTTTAGTCATCCTCCTAGTCCCTATCAGTGTTGTTTACTGGATCAAGAAGAAAAAGACAGTTTATCTCATCTTTGTAAAACCCTTAACAACAATCCTTTATTACACAGTTTTGCCCAATTCCTTAATGATGATAATCAACTGTTATGGGCAGCCATTAATCGAAAGAAAAACACCTTCTGTATTAATTTAAGTCCTCTCGATATTTCTTCTATTTTATCTCCTTATTTAGAAAATTCTACCATTGTTTTAATGGGGGGATTTTTGGACAGTCAGAAAACAGCCCCAACTTATCGAAAAACCATTGGCTTAACCCAAGATATTTTATGTTTAAAGTTTTATCCTCATCGTCAAAATGAGTTAATTAATTTATATATTCGCGATCGCTTACCGATGCCAAATACGCCAGAATTTCAAAAGGTGTTAATAGAAGAGGTTAGAAAGCTGGTTTTTGGAGGTTATGAAAGCTTAAAACCCATTACTATTATTGTTGATGATGTTCCTTCTAAGGCTCAAGTGGCGACTTTTTTAGCGGCGGAATTTGGCTCACAAGTCAAGGTTGAAAATGCAAAAATTGATGACAACAGTATTTTAATCAGTGGCTGGAAATTTTGGCATAATCATCAAAGTCAACTGCCGACTCCTAAATTATTTATTATTGCAACTTTACCCATTCCTTCTTTAGAAAATCCTTTAGTTGCTGCTCAAGTTAATTATTATAAAAAACAACATAAAGACTGGTTTCGATTGTATCTTTTACCAACAGCGTTAAAAGAAATACAAAGAGCCGTTATGCCGTTAAGAGAATCTCAAGGAATTGTCGCTTTATTGGATAATCGAGTTAATTATCGTAGTTATGGTAATCTCATTTTAACGGCATTAGAACCCTACGCTAAGATTAATTATATTGATAGTAATTGGTTAAAGGATTAAGAGACTGTTCCTAAACAAAATATTAAGTAGGGTGCATTAGGAAAACTAGATTTTTTGGGTAGTTACTATAATTTTTTTGTGCCGTAATGCACCGAAAACTTACTTTATAAACAGTCTCTAAAACTTATCGTTTTTACTAATAAAATTCCCCTATAGTCGCCTTTTGCTGAAGCTAACTATAGGGGTAAACTCTTGATTAAACCCGATGAACTATATCTAGAAAAAGATTATTATTAGCTAATAAGGGCTGATACTGCTACTAAGCCGATTATGAATAATGTAGCGATCGCACCTTGCACTAAGTAACGACGTTGTTGATAAGGTGCTGGGTATTGAGCATAATAAGACTTGGGTTCAATCGCGTAGGTGTTGGTTAATCCGTTATCAAGTTGAGTGGTGTACATCTTGATTAATCCTCTTTTCTTATCTTTCTATTACCTAAGTTATCAAATTGCTTATGAGTTGTAAAGATAAGTATAAAAAATATTTTAAATACAAAGTATAATTTTAACTTATAAATAATCATCTGTTAACAGCAGTTTTCATATCAATAGACTAACAATGAAAATAAAAATTCCCCCCACACTCCCCACCCCTCCTGCACTTCCGACACTCAACTTAACTAAAATATTGATACACCCAATTGAAAACTGCTATAAGGGTCAGTCGAGTGTACACTCGTAACATGGGTACTAAAAACTCCAAATATTAAAATCATTATCGACAATGAATAATATTTTAGAAACGATTAAAAGTCGATTAAATCAAGAATGGATGATAGGTTGTGATTCTCAATATTTCTATCAACTAACACAAAATTATCTTGAGCAATTAACACAATTAAAAACAAAAATCAATAACCCTAGAATTATTGTAGTTCAGGAAAATGATAATTATATTGATTTTCTGGCAGTTTTCCTTGCAAGTATTATCACTGATTGTCATGTTTTTTTATGTGATAAAAGATGGCAAAGGAAAGAATGGAAAGATGTTTTAAAGAGAATTGATCCTCACTTAATACTAGGAATTGATCTGAATTACACTGTAAACAATTATCAGAATGGTTCAGTATTGCCTGATAAAAGTTTAATCATGATTCCCACGGGAGGAACATCAGGAAATATTCGTTTTACTATTCATACTTGGAAAACTTTATCAGCATCGGTTCAAGGCTTTTCTCAATTCTTTGATACTAAAAGCATTAATTCTTTTTGTGTTTTACCGTTACATCATGTTAGTGGTTTAATGCAGTTTATTCGATCTTTTCTAAACCAAGGTAAAATTATTATTTATCCTTACAGTAACTTAAAAAAGGGGATTCTTCCATCTTCAAATCTTGAAGATTTTTTCATTTCCCTAGTTCCCACTCAGTTACAATTACTCTTAACCGTAAATCCTAAATTTTTAAGCCAATTTAAAACAATTTTATTAGGAGGCGCACCTCCTTGGAATTCTTTGTTAACTCAAGCTAGAGACTACAAACTTAATCTTTCTCCTACTTATGGAATGACAGAAACAGCCTCACAAATTGTTACCTTAAAACCAGAGGATTTTTTGCAAGGAAATAATAGCACAGGACAAGTTTTACCCCACGCTGAGATTACAACAGATGAAGAAAAAATCATGAAAATAAAAGCAAAATCTCTCTATTTTGGTTATTATCCCAATTATGAACCGAGACAATATTTAATTACTGATGATTTAGGCTATTTTGACGAGCAAAACTATTTATATATTTTAGGAAGAAATAGCCAGAAAATAATTACAGGGGGAGAAAACGTTTTTCCGAAAGAAATTGAAAATGTTATTTTAGAAACGAACTTAGTTCAAGATATTGCCATTATTGGTGTAGCTGATGAACAATGGGGAGAAGCAGTCACAGCTATATATACCAGCGAAGATGAAAAAATTGATGTTAATCTTATTAAAAATGCAATTAAACAAAAATTAAGTCCTGTCAAACAACCGAAATATTGGCTCAAAGTTCAACAATTACCCCGAAATCAACAAGGGAAGCTAAACCATCAAACATTACAAAAAATTGCTACCGCCCACCTCAATCAAAAAATTTCCCTATAATTAAAACAGTAAAGCAGGGACTCCTAAGTTCTGCCCCTGCCATAATTCCCTGGAAAATTCAGCTATTGTTATTAAATAGCTGAATTTAGTACATATTTTCTTCTTGGTGAGTTTCGATGGTGCAATCGGAGGTAGGATAAGCAACACAAGTTAAAACAAATCCTGCTCCAATTTGATCGTCATCTAAGAAAGATTGATCAGATTGATCAACACCACCAGAAGTGATTTTACCAGCACAGGTAGAACAAGCACCAGCACGACAAGAATAAGGTAAGTCAAGTCCTTGTTCTTCGGCTACATCAAGGATGTATTCATCATCAGGAACTTCAATGGTTGTATTAATTCCTTCTGCTTCGTTAACAAGAGTAACTTTGTAAGTTGCCATGAATTTTGTCCTCTTCTCCAATGAGATAGATTAGTTTACATTCGTGCAGAGCATTTCTCAGCATCATTCTCAATAGGGCGCTGAAAATCTTTAATTACAAGACTTAGTACAATGCTTCTTCTTGGTGAGTTTCGATGGTGCAATCAGAAGTAGGATAAGCAACACAAGTTAGAACAAATCCTGCTTCCATTTGATCGTCATCTAAGAAAGATTGATCGGATTGATCGACACTACCAGCAGTGATTTTACCAGCACAGGTAGAACAAGCACCAGCACGACAAGAATAAGGTAAGTCAATTCCTTGTTCTTCTGCTACATCAAGGATATATTCATCTTCAGGAACTTCGATGGTTTGGGTGCTTTTTCCTTCGTCTGAGTTGATATTTAAGGTAACTTTATAAGTTGCCATGAGTTGTGTCCTCTTTTCAAGTAATACAATGATTGTTCTTCATAGTGACGCTTATACAAGTAAGCCTCAACTATAAGCTCATTTTCGATACTAAAGGAAAAAGACCCATAGTAAATGAGGCATTAGTAATGAGATTCTTAAATAAACTTAAAATAAGTTTTACTTATATATCAAGACTTATTAGTTAGTGGAGAATGGTGTCCAGATAATAAACTCTATAACCTAAGCTTAATAGTGCTTAACAGCACATCCCCTGATGAGCTTTTCGTCCTGTATTTCCTCACTTATTAGTATTAGTTATATTTATGATACTGATTCATGACTTAAGTCGATAAGTAGTCCATGAGATCGGGTTCTCAGTCTCCAGAAAGTGGGATAATAGGGTTTTGCATATTTATTAGGTAGGATAAGGATGTCTCTTACTTCTCAGTTTTCTCATCCTCTTAAAGTGGGTATTGTTGGTACCGGATACGCAGCAAAACGACGGGCCGAAACGTTTATTGAAGATGAGCGATCTCAACTTTGTTGTGTGACAGGATATACTGCGGATAATGTAGCTGATTTTTGTCAGTCTTATAACATTTCTTCTTATGAAAATTGGCAAGATTTAGTTACAGATGAAAGTTTAGATTTAGTGATCATTTGTAATGCTAATAAACTGCATGGAAAGATTACAAAATTAGCTTTAGAAAATAATAAAAACGTTATTATAGAATATCCTTTATCTTTAGACTATACCGAAGGAGTGGAGTTATTAGAATTAGCGAAAAAAAAAGACAAACTATTACACATCGAACATATCGAAATTTTAGGGGGAATGTACCGCGCTGTTCAGAAACATTTACCGAAAATTGGCAAGGTATTTTATGGACGTTATGTAACAATTGATGTGAAAAATCCTGCACCGATACGATGGACATTTAATCAGCAATTATTTGGTTTTCCGTTTAAGGCAGCGTTACCAAGAATTCACCGTTTTACTCATTTATTTGGAGAGGTTCAGAGTGTTAATTGTCATGAAAAGTATTGGGATAGAGCAGAAAAAGACTATTATCATGGGTGTTTATGCGATGCTCAATTATTGTTTAAAAATGACTTGATTGTGGACTTAATTTATGGTAAAGGGGATATTTTTATTGAAAGCGATCGCACGTTTGAAATCCACGGAGAAAAGGGGAAAATTATTTTTGAAGGGATAGAAGGAAAATTAATTACAGAAGCCGGAATACAACCCATAGAATTAGAAAGTCGTCGGGGTTTATTTGCGTTGGATACAAAGATAGTTTTAGACCATTTATTTGAGAATAAACCTTTATATATTGCGCCAGAATCGAGTTTATATGCGTTAAAAATTGGCGAAGCTGCTTATCAATCTACCATTTCAAGAAAGAGTGTGGAAATTTAGAAAATAATTGTAGGGTGGGCAATAGCTAGAACGACTTTTATATAAAGCTTTACAGTTTAATTAATATTGCCCACATTGTGCGTTTATTTATGTTTCCCCACTTGTCATATAAACTTGTCAGGTGGGCAATGTTTTAGAATATTACTGTTGTGTTCAATAAGTTTCTAATTTGCCCACCTTACCCTATTATCAATCTGCTATTTCAGGGAAGCGTGTATGAATTTAAAATTGAATTTTCTGGGGATACTAATGGAAACGAAAATCGATACAGTACAAATATTCGTCCCGTTTTTTGGAGTAATGATCCTTACGCTTCTGGTGTGGATATATATGTATATTCGACGGTTATCTTGGATTTTTGCTAACAAACCAGAACCGAGTTTTCTCTCAACCCCTGAAAAATTAATTCAGATCATTCCCGAACAAATAAACTATCCTGCGAATAATCTCAAAAATCTGTTTGAGCTTCCGGTTCTTTTCTATGCAGTCTGTCTCTATTTGGCTTGGTCGAGTACCGTGGATATAGTATATATTTACTGTGCTTATGGGTTCTTTATCTTCCGAGTGATTCATAGCGTCATACACTGCACCGTCAATATTGTTCTTGCTCGTTTTGGTATATATGTACTGTCTGCTGTTTGCTTGTGGGTGATGATTTTACGGGGTGCGTATCAACTCATTAGCTGAAATTCGGTTAGGGTTAAAACAGCAACAATTTATGTAAAATAATTTCGATCTCAGGAAACGCTAAAGGTGAAATAACGCCAGATCGGTGTGTAGTAACTTCTGAGTATTTATTGTCCCTGGGTTGGGTATGAACAATGACTTGTTTATTTTGTAAATCAATTACCCAATATTCGGGGATACCGTTACGCGCATAAGTAAAGCTTTTTTGTTCTAAATCTTTCTTGAGGGTTCTTTGGGATATTTCGATTAACCAGTAAATATCTTCAGCGTAGGGATGATGATGACGATAAATAGTTTCTGGGAGTCTGACGATAGCGATATCTGGTTCCGGTTCGGAGTTATCTAAGGTGATGGGGTGAGATTCTTTGACGTGAGCTAAATTTGACAATAAATTTCGCAAATAAATAACTACATTTTCGGTAGTATAACTATGTTCAATCCCTTCTGGACTCATATTAACGATATTCTGCTCTAACAATTCTACTTTTTGTCCGTCTAACACCCCAGAGTCAACCAGTTCGTGCCATTTCTCAATCGTCCATTTATAGGTCGTTACAGTCATACATAAGAGGATAATTGTTGATTTGACTACTTTGATTTTAGCTTGCGAGTGGGGACTGTCAAGTTAAGCAAAGATAGTTATCTCAGGGTGCAATATTAGAATTATTATTGTGACGTATAACGTTATCCGTCAATTTGATCAAGTTCAATGATTGATTAAATATCAGGAGGAAGAATAATGTCTCTAGATAATTACGATTTTGATGGTTTTGTGATTAATCTATATGTGGATGAACAAGGGGACTGGTTGGCGCATTTTCAAAAGTTGCCGAATATTTCTGCGTTTGGGGATAGTCCTCAAGAAGCGTTAGAAGAATTAAAAGGTGCTTGGGAAATGGTTAAAGAAGATTATCAGGACAAACAGCAGCAAATTCCTATTTATATCAAAAAGAGAGGATTTCTTACATAAAGTCTTAAGTTGCTTACGGCAATATTTGACCATTTTATTAAGTCCCATATCTTGATACAATTGAAGAGCATTATCAAAAGCATTAATAGCTTCTTTATATTTGTTCAAATGTCTATATACTATCCCTAAATTATATGAAGAATTAGCTTCTCCTTTTTTATCTCCTATTTCCATATATATTCCTAAAGATTGTTGATATAATTTCCTTGCTTCTTGATAGTTTTGTCTATTTTTGTGGATAATACCTAAGTTATTTAATGAAGTAGCTTCTTGAAGCTTATTTTTAATTTTTCTTGATATTTCTAAACACTGTTGCTGAAAATCGATAGCTTTTTGATACTCTCCTAACACTTTATAAGAAATACCTAAACCCATTAAAGAATATGCTTCACTTTGACTATCTTCAATTTCCTTAGCCATATCTAAAGATTTTTGGTAAAAGCTAATCGCTTTTTCATATTTACCTAATGAATAACAAGCATTAGCTAAACCAATTAAAGAAATAATTTCTCCTTCCTGATCCCTAATTTTTTTAAAGATTTCTAAAGCTTGTTGATGATAAGTAATGGCTTTTTGATATTGTCCTAAAGAATCATAAATAATTCCTAAACCTTGTAAAGAACGGCCTTCTCCATATCCATCTCCTATTTCTCTAGAAATCTCTAATGCTTTACAATAACAGTGTAATGCCTTTTCTTTTTCATCAGGAAAATTAACTGCTTCACCGCTTCTAATACGATTAAAATAAACCTTTCCTAAACGGTTATAAAGGGTCACTAAATTAGGATCATTTTTGCCTCTTTTCTTTTCAGTATTAGTAATAAGTTCTTCTAAATCTTCCCAAGATAAAGAGTCTGAATAATTTTCTTTCAAATGGTCATAAAAAATAATTTTTTCATCTGTTTCTGGTGGTAAAACAGGCGTTAAAGAGGGTTCAGGAAGAAAATGAAATACTCCTTTTCGCCAACTCCAAAAATCCGGTGCTTTTCGACTTAAATTAACTAAAATTTGATTGGTTACCCATAAAACAATGGGATACGGAAATTCTCTTAACCCTTCCCTTGTCCATTGTAAATAACCAAAAAATTTCTCTTGTTGGGACTTTTCACCGTTATTACGAATAAATAATAAATCTTCTGAACCGGTGATAGTTAAAAGTACATTTTTTTCATTGTTTTTAAACGCTTCTAATTGAACAATTTTATAAATAGCTGCTCTTAAACTGGGTTCATTTTGATCAAGACGAGTATGATAACTGGCAATATTAGGGGATAATTCTTGTTCGTAAGCTTCTATTATTTTATCTCGTAATCTCCTATCATCACAGACAGCAATTAATATGCTTAAAGTGTTTTCGCTTGCTTCAATAACACTCAATAATCCTTGATAACTACGATTATTCTCATTACTTAATTTTAAAGAAGTTTCTAACGACATAATTTATTAACCTTTATGATTCTAATAGGAAACCTTTACGATTCAATAAATCGATAACAATAGGATGAACATCGTACCATGAATCAGCATTGCGATATTCTAAAACATAAAGAAAATGCAAAAGATCAAGAAATTTCTGTCTTTCTTCATCATCTTTATTATCAGGAGTAAACGTTTTATAGATTGTTGTTAATATTCGGTAATGAGAATTTGATAAAGGATCTGCAAAATCATTTCGTAAATTATTCAAAGCTTGATCCAAAACTTTTTGATTAATTTTAATGTCTTTATTCTCTGGTTCCATGCGAACCAATAATAAACATTCGGTACAACATTGATTCATAATGCGAATTGCTTCTCGTAAAACACCTCCACTTTTTAAAATAATTTGCTCTAAAATTTCAGATTCAATTAAATCACTAGCAATTCTCTTAAGTAATAATTTTCGGAAAATATCAACTTCTTTTGGATTAGGAACAGCATCCGTATTTCTATTTTCTCCTTGCTTAAAAAACTTAGAAACGTGCATAAATTTTACTTGATTACTGGTTTCAGTTTCCAAGGTTCGTCTTAAACTAATTTCTCGCATTGCTGCAATGGGAACGGTATAAATAATACGAAAGCTAGGCTGCATCAATACCTTAACATGATCGTAATAAATAGCACGAATAATAGGTAAATCAAGTTTGTCTAGATCATCAATAATCACTAAAATATCTCTTTCCGTAGCATTTTGAATAACACTAGCTATCTCATTAATACGAGCAATCAAATCAGACAGTTTTTGTTTAAATTCTTCTTTTAACTCATCTCTAACTGTAGAATTCGTTTTTAATGTTAATTTGATCCATTCTAATAAGTTAACACCTAGATTACCTTCTCTTTTGAACTCCTCAATATTAGTTCTTGTTTTTGTTGCAAACCACTTGTAAAAATTATTGCGGATAGACTCTTTTATGGTAATATTTTCTTTCTCTGCTTGATCCATCATTTGTACTGCGATCGCAAACAAAATATTAATATGATTAATATCTGACATTTCTATCATGTCAGCAATGGAGAAAAAAACGACAAAATAACGATCACGAATACGACGACCAAAATCAGCTAATAATGTTGATTTACCACACCCTCTATGTCCACCAAAAATCACCTTATTATTAGTATGAGAACAATCTTCAACAACTTGTTCTAATTCTGCTCTCATACGAGTACCATATTCAACCCTAAAATCAGCTAATTCTTCAGGAGTAATTAATGGTTGAAGTTGTAAATTTCTATAAGTTTTGCGAAACGCTTCTAAGAGATCATTGGTTGCCATAATTGAATAAATTAGACACTATTCTTATCATAGATCATTTCAAACTAAAAATAACAATATAGACATAATTAATGATAAAATATTTATAATAGTAGCGATAACCCTCATCAAGCAAAGCGTTAAAATTAAATTAATGGTAGTCGGAGGCATTAAATGTTAGAAATTGAGTACCTGAAAGATTCAAATGGTAAAGCAACAGGGGTTGTTATCCCAATCGAAGTATGGAAACAAATATTTCCTGAAGAGGAAATTACCTTAGATGAGTTATCAGATAGATTAGAAGATTATTGTATCAATCAAGCAATGGATGAAGCAAAGTCCACTCCTTTATTAGACCACAAAACGGCATTAGAATATTTGGAGGAATAATGTGCAAGTTGAGTATCGTGAATTATTTTTGAAAGATTTAAAGAAGTGTTAATGTAAGGTGGGCATTGCCCACCCTACACTTTTATTTTAACTGATGACTGATGACTGAATACCTGATAACTGATAATATACTCCCCAGATAGCCATAGCCCTTAAATAATGACAAGCGCGATAGGTTCCCACTGCGGTAATAGCTTCAGGAGTACGAAACTGTAACCCATTTTCATACACTTGTTTAACCACTGCTTCGGTTAATTTTAACGCCTCATCTTTCATCCCCATTTGTATTAGAAATGAAGCTAAACCAAAATTAATTCCTGTCCATACTTCTTGGGGATGAGTGGAGTTAGGATCTTCTGGAGTACCGTCGGGTTTCATGCCGTTTGCTGCCCCATATTCTCCGTTTTGAAACTTTAAGAAACAAGCGTCATAAACCTTGTTTAAAGCTGAGAGGGTATATTCCTGTTCAACTACGTCAGGTAACCCCAATAAACGGGCATAGAATTGACCCGATAATTGATCAGCCATGACTACATCAGAACCGCTTTCACTATCTAATTTATAGTATTCTCCATTCCATAAAGTGGAGTGATAAATTCTACGAGATGGTTGTAACCAATTCTTATATTTTTCTAGTTCTTTTTCGATAGATTCTGGATAATTTTCGGGTTCTAATTGTGGATTATTAGGCGGTGTCTCTATTAATAGTTTACCTATCTTTATTGCAGCTTCTAAAGCAGCAATCCATAATGCCCCACAATAAGCACTAATCCCCCGTAATTCCCAATCATCAAATGTCTGATCCGGTGCGCCAGAATTTTCGGGAATACCATCATTATCTAGGTCAAATGCTTTGAGATAATTTAACGTTTCTGGAACCGCTTCCCAACATTCCCATAAAAATTCAATATCATCTCCCCCTGTTAACAAGAAATCTCTATAAACTTGTAAGACAAAATCACTCCCTAAGTCCTTCCAAAGATTACAATCTTGATAGCTGGTATAGTTGGTTTTTTCCCAAGGGTGTTCATTGGGTGCGCCTAAATCATGGGGGGTTGCTCCCTTAGCTTTTCGTAACCCTTCAGCCTGGTTATAACCAATAATTCTAATGGTATCATCACTGCTAGGAATTGCCCGTGCAAATGCCTCTATTACTGCTTTTTCTAAACGAGGCCATAACATTAATAACCCAAACGATCCATATAATCTTACATCTAAACTTTCATACCAACGATAATCCATCGATTCTAAGACACCAAATTGTCCAACAGGATCAGTCTCAGATGCTGCTGTCCAAAGGGTTCCCCCATCCGTTAATAAGTATAATTCGTTAAACAGAGCCATCTTTAACCAGTCAGGTAAATTGTCCTGCTTAAGAATAGAATTGTGCCATTCTTTTACTTTTTCTCGCCAAACATCAGAATGTTTTAAAGCGGTTCTTACCATTGCCCAACCATTCTGTCCATTACGACCAAAAAAATCAGTATAACGCCGATAATATTGCACCCCTGAAGCAAATTCTGTAATGGGTAAATCCCAAGCTAAAATAAAAGGAATCTTCTTGACTCTTCCTGGTTTAATGGTAAACCGTATGGCCATAGCTGCTGCGATTTGTTCCCCTGGTTCGGCGGGTGTTTCATCTTCTTGATCAGGCAATGATCCATTCATAGCAAAATAGTCCCAAACTTCAGAACCATCCCCCATTGGATTCCATTTTCCTAGATAAAAAACCTCAACACTGGGATTAGTTACACTGGCAATACATATCTGTCCTTCTCCCTCTCTCACTTGCTCATGAGGCTGTAATCTATTAAGAATAAAACCCACCCGAAAATTGTCTTGTACCCACTGATTAAAATTCCCTGTACTATGACCCCATCTTGGTTGATATTCGTACTCTGGACTGCCATCATCTCTAACCGTAATTTCAGGGGATTTAATGGCATTAGTAAACCAACCCACAATATTCTGCCAGGTGAGCATAATACTCAGGGTAATGGGTTTATCCGTCGGGTTTTTTACCGTCCATTCAAATACACCAATAGGATAACTGGTTTCTTGATAGTTATTAGGAATAATGGGAGAAAACTGTTCACAATAAATTTCAGCTTGAAACACCCCTTCATACTGATACCAACTACAAGGATAAAGTGCCGAATACGTTCCCTTTTCTTGAGGATACCAAGACCAACGGGATAGGGTTTTATCTTCCGGGGGTTCCGTTGCTAACGCATAAGCTTGTGCTGTACCATCTTCTAATTGTTCAAAAATACTAAACTGACAGGATGGAATACTTTTAAAGACGTGTTCCCCCCCGTCTAAATGCCAAAGGTTAAAATCACCACGAGGGGAACGGCCAATACAGCCGGCACCAAACCCACCTAAAGGCATTCCGTGCCAAGGACCGTCATCTAAGTTACTAGCATAGCGTACTGTGTAGGGATGCTCCCATCCTTGACCGATAGGACGTTTCCAAGCGCAAGAAGGGATGTTGGGGAGGGAAAATAAAGTCTTCATGGGATTCTATTTTAGAATATGACGGTCATTCAGAACAGTAATTAAAATAAACCTACTTAATTGAAAACTGTTTTAGGAGGGGGTTGGTAAGCTTTCTAAATAACGCAAAAATTCTAATAATTCTTCGTCAGATAACACTTGACGCGATCGCTTTCCATAGGTTCTGATTAAATATTCTCGGCCTTGTTCTGTTGTCCATTTTAACCGTTTTAATTCTGCATTAGAACGGGCAATAATTTCTGAGAAATCAAGCACTTCTTCTTCTACTAACGGCTGAGTCTCTTCTATCTCTGTTTCTTCAGGTATTTCCGCAATAGGCAAACTGGTTTCCTCAATTTCTGGTTCTTGAATTGTCTCAGGAATGGGTAAAGGTTTATCTTCTATTTCAGGTTCAACTGGTGGTGATTTCTTCGATTTTGATGGAGTTTTAACTCGTTTTTCAGAAGATTGTTTTTCGGGCATATCTGTGGTTTCAAGGGATGGTTTTTCTTGTTCTTTTTTCTCTTCTATTTCTTCTATTTCTTCTTTTTTAGAAACAGGTTCAGGGTGGTTTTCTGGAGGCGGCGATGATACGTCAACCCTGGGTTTAGGTTGAGGGGTTTCTGGGGGTAAAGAGACTTTTTTTTCTGACGGTTTAACACCTGTGTTAACCTCAGTGTTTAAATTTCGACTTCCGTCAGTTTTAATGGTTTTATTGTCTAAGATAAGACTGTTTAATGCTCTTTCTATGGCTCGATCTTCTGCAATTTCAATTTTATTATCGGCTGCTAATCCTGTTCCTAGGGTTACACCTTTATTCTGTAATAATACCCTCACAATATACTTACCGTGATCGATGGTCACTAACTCGCTGACTAAACTTCCTTCAGGGTAATGTTTTCGGAATTGGCTTAACATAATAAATGCCTCGTTATTACCAAATTATTTTTAAGTTATCTTGTACTATTATAGCAGTGATTTTCCTAAATTTAAGCTACCGAGGCCGTAGCCTCGGAGAAAAATAACAGGGTATTTAAGCTTAGCTGTGATTGCTTTTTTAAGCATTCAGTAATTCTTTTAAGGTTTCTGTTTCTAAACGAGGTCCATAACAAGTGACAATACGAGAAGAGGCACGAGAGGCTAAATCTCCAGCCTGAGCATAACTCATGCCGTGAGTAATCCCATATAAGAATGCGCCAGCATACATATCTCCAGCCCCAACCGTATCAATAGCCTTTACTGGATAAGGAGTGATTTCTATCAATTCTTGTCCATCGAAAACCACTGATCCCTGCGATCCTCTGGTTATAGCAAACCCTTGAGATAACGTTTTAAAATAGGCAATCGCCTCAGAAAAATCTTGAGTATCTGCCATTTTTAAGGCTTCTGATTCATTAGCAAAAATAAAATTAATTTGCGAACCAATTATCTCTAACAACCCCTCTTTAAAGAAGTCTACCATATTCGGATCAGATAAAGAAAAAGTAGTTTTAACGCCAGCACTTTCTACCATTTCTCTTGCTTTAATCGCAGCAGTTTTTGCTGTAGGAGAGGTCACTAAATAACCTTCCATATATAAGTATTCAGAATCAGTAATTGCTTCAGGAACTAACTCAGATTCCGATAAACCGCCACTAATTCCTAAAAAAGTATTCATGGTGCGATCAGCATCAGGGGTAACCATAACTAAACATTTCCCTGTGGTTCCATCCACCTCTTTTTCATCGTGAACATTGGTGTCTAAACCACAGTTTTGTAAGTCTTCTAAATAAAAAAATCCCGCTTCATCTTTAGCCACTTTACAAGAGTAAAAACCCTTCGCCCCAAATTGACTTAATGCTACCATTGTATTCGCAGCCGAACCCCCGCCACTTTGTTTACAAAGATTACCATTAAATTTAGCAATAATTTCCCCTTGACGGACTTCATCCACCAACGTCATCACCCCTTTATCAATCTTTAATTCTTGTAGTAATTCAGGCGTGACTTGGAACTCCATGTCAACTAAAGCATTACCGATACCGTAAACGTGATACTTTCTACCCATGAAAATTCTCTAGTTGTGCTTGTGATCCTCCCGATAATATAACAATTTTTGAAGTTTGGACAATTGAGAATCGTTAAATATCTGATCACCCTAGACTTATGGTGTGTATGGGGTTTATCATGAAAGTAAATGGTTAAACCATAAGGAAAACTCAATCCATTGATATTCCTGAATCTCTTATTTAGTGCCGTCCGAAAACCCCTTTAATGGAAACTCAAGCAATCGTCGAGCTATTCCCCCTGTTGAGTGTAGCGAATCCGGAAACGTTAGAATGGATACTGTCTGTGGTCGATGAAGAACATTATGGTCACCACGAAGAAATTATAAAAGAAAATGACTGGGGAAAGGGGGTTTACTTTATCGCATCGGGTTGGGTGAAAGTTCGTTCTCGCTATAATCACCAAGAAGTTGTCCTAGAAATTCTTGGCAAGGGAGACTTTTTTGGAGAAATGGAGGTCTTAGACGAGTCTCTTAAGTACATAGACGTAATTGCTCTTTCTGATGTTGAATTACTCACTATCTCAGCCCAACGTTTTTTACAGATGCTCTTTAAAGACCCTCAAATTCATCATAAAATGTTGCAACTTAGCGTCAGGCGATTTCGTCACCTTTATCGTCGATTTCAATTACATCAACAAACCCCAAAAATTAAGCTCATTAAAACTTTAATTAAGTTAGCAGAAACCTATGGTAAATTAATAGAAGAAGGAGCAGAAATTTTCAATATTCCTGACCAAGACCTAGCTGATATTGCCGATATTTCTTTAGATGAATGTCAACAGATTATTGGACAATTACAACAGCAAGGTTGTCTTGAAAGTGATCCCTCTCGTGAAATTTTGTTTTTAACCAATCTTAAACAGCTAAACCATTTTGCTAAACAAATTTAATTATAATAATGACTCAATCAACCATTACTGAGACGAAGACCCTTAATCACCCTTTACCTTGTTTAACTTATTTCGTTAAAATGAGTAACCCCAATTCCCATTTATTTGAGGTGGGGTTACAAATTGAACACTGGTCAAACCCTGTCCTAAATTTAAAAATGCCAGTGTGGACACCTGGTTCTTATTTAGTTAGAGAATATGCTCGACATATTCAAGATTTTAAAGCAGTCTCTAAAGATAAACAAAAAAAACTGGTTAGTCAAAAAGTTAGTAAGAATCATTGGGAAGTCGAAACCAAAGAAGTTGAAAATATTCTAATTACTTATCGCGTGTTTGCCAATGAATTAACCGTTAGAACCAACCATTTAGATCATACTCATGGCTATTTTAATGGGGCTGCTTTATTCTATTTCATTCCAGGGTTAGAAGCAACCCCCATTACCGTTGAAATTATTCCCCCTAATTCTACCTGGAAAATTAGCACCGGGTTACCCCCCATCCCTGGCAAAGTTAATCAATTTTATGCTCAAGATTTTGACACCTTAGTGGATAGTCCTTTTGAGATTGGTAATCACGCCATTTATTCCTTTGAAGTCTTAGGTAAACCCCATCAATATGCTATCTGGGGAACGGGTAATATTCAACCCAATCAACTTATAGAAGATACCCAAAAGATTATCGAAACAGAGGCTGAATTATTCGGCGGATTACCTTACGATGACTATTTATTTATTCTCCATCTCACCCATAATAGTTTTGGGGGTTTAGAACATAAAAAATCTTGTTCTTTGATTTATTCTCGTTTTAATTTTAAAGATACAGATAAATACAATCGTTTCCTACAATTAGTCGCCCATGAATTTTTCCATTTATGGAATGTAAAACGCATTCGCCCAAAAGCTTTAGAAACCTTCGATTATGAACAGGAAAATTATACCCCTTCTTTATGGTTTTCCGAAGGAACCACCAGTTATTATGATATGGTTATTCCTTTAAGGGCTGGCGTTTATAATGCTAAAAAGTTCTTAGAAATATTAAGTAAAGATATCACCCGTTTTTTAAGTACCCCAGGTCGTAAAGTTCAACCCCTAAGCGAATCCAGTTTTGATGCCTGGATCAAATTATATCGACGAGATAATAATAGTGATAATTGCCAAATCTCCTACTATTTAAAAGGGGAATTAGTCTCTCTTCTCTTAGACTTATTGATTCGAGCTAAACATCAAAACAAACGCTCTTTAGATAACGTTCTGATGCAGATGTGGGAACAATTCGGCAAGTCAGAAATTGGCTTTACTCCCCATCAACTACAAAGAGTGATCGAATCGGTAGCAGATATGGACTTACAAAGCTTTTTCAATTTGTATATCGATAGCACAGAAGAATTGCCCTTTAACAAGTATTTAATGCCTTTTGGGTTACAAGTTAAACCCAGTAAAGAATCCGAGAGTATTCCCTATTTAGGCATCAGAGTGCAATCGGAAAATAATAAAGAAATCATTAAATTTGTCGAGAAAGGATCACCAGCTTTTATAGAAGGAATTGATCCAGAAGACGAATTATTAGCTATTAATGGAATACGGGTAACAGCCGAGGACCTAAGCCAACGTTTGAAAGACCATCAACCCAACGAAATCATTTCCGTAAGCGTCTTTCACCAAGATGAATTAAGAACCCTATCTGTGACCTTAGGCCAACCTCAACCCAGTAGCTATGAGATAGTGCAAATTGAAAATCCGTCCCCGCTTCAACAGGAAAATTTAAGGGGTTGGTTAGGAAAAATTTAAGGGCAATTAAGGGGCAATAATTTTGATATAATACAAGTAAGCGGGATAAGAGAGAGTAGTTGTGGTGGGCGAACTCCCCGTTGTATAAAACCTAGACACCACCAATCCTTGAAGGATTGCGCCAACCTCGATGTTCCTCTTAAAGCCTGGAATAGCAAAATGAACAGGGTAGCTGAGAAACACAACTTTTGACCTGCGGAACGCGGGATAAAGCCTATCGCCTAAACGTAAGGCTCGCTATACCTTCGGGTCATAGAGAGCAGTTTATTGGGTAGGAAGCCCACACCGTAATCTTTGATTCAGTGTTGGTAGTTCACGGTTATAATAAAAGTCCTGGATATCAAGACTATCTGAAGCCCTGAAAGGATAACGGAAGACAAAATGCACACTTTTCTGCCAATTGCTTATTTTGAGAATGAATTTGTCCCTTTTGAAAATGCTAAACTCTCTATAGCAACCCATGCCCTACATTACGGGACGGCAGCTTTTGGTGGAATGCGCGGAATTCCTGACCCTAACAATCCCCAACATATTCTATTATTTCGTTTAGATCGTCATTGTCAACGTTTATGTCAAAGTGCCAAGTTTCTCAATTATGAATTATCCCCAGAGAAACTACAGCAAATTATTATCGATTTTGTCAAGAAAAATAAACCCACTCAATCCTTTTATATTCGCCCTTTAGTATACAGTTCAGGACTGGGAATTGCCCCTAGACTTCACAATATTGAAAAGAACTTTTTTGTCTATGGGTTAGAAATGGGTGACTATCTTTCCCCTGATGGCATTAGTTGTCGCATTAGTTCTTGGACTCGTCAAGAAGACAGAAGTTTTCCCTTAAGAGGTAAAATTAGTGCTGCTTATATCACCTCTGCCTTAGCTAAAACAGAAGCAGTTGAATCGGGATTTGATGAAGCTATTTTAATGAACTCTCAGGGGAAAGTTTGTGAAGCGACCGGCATGAACATTTTTATTATTAGAAATGGGACATTAATCACCCCTGGATTTGAACAAGATATCCTAGAAGGAATTACCAGAGATAGTGTTTTAACCCTAGCTAAAAATTTAGGCATTCCCACCATTGAAAGACCCATCGATAAATCAGAATTATTCATTGCTGATGAGGTCTTTTTATGTGGAACTGCAGCTAAAATAGCCCCGGTTAAACAAATTGAAACCTTTAAACTTTCTTCTCATCGTCCCATTACCGAAAAATTAAAAGATAAGTTATTCGCTATTACAGAAAATAGAGACCCAGATTATGCAGATTGGGTTTACATTGTGGACGTAGCTTAAAGGCTTCTAGAGGAACATAATCGTACATTTTGTGCTAGAGTAGCATTAACTTTTATCATGATGATGATTGAGTTAGCATACTAGCCAAAGTTTCTTAAGATTATGTTATTTAATTCTTATGAATTCATTTTTCTATTTTTACCGATTGTTCTTTTAGGATTCTTTACCCTAAGTATTTTTAAAAGTCGTGTTTTATCTATTGGTTGGTTAGTTGCTGCTTCCTTATTTTTTTACGGATATTGGAACCCTAAATATCTCCTCTTAATTATTACCTCTATTATTTTTAATTATTTTCTCGGCAATCTTATTAATAAACAAATCAAAAATAAGCCCTTATCTTCTCGTTTATTAATCATAGGAATTATAGCTAATCTAGCCTGTATTGGCTATTTTAAATATGCTCATTTTTTAGTTGCTAATATCGCTACTGTATTAGGTAATAATTCCTTAGATTTCAACTTACAAAATATTATTTTACCCCTAGGGATTTCCTTTTTTACCTTTCAACAAATTGCCTATTTAGTTGATTCTTATCAGAACAAACTTAAAAATAGTGGCTTCTTAAATTATTGTTTATTTGTTACCTTTTTTCCCCAATTAATTGCCGGTCCTATTGTTCATTATCAAGAAATGATCCCCCAATTTGAACAAAAAGAAACCTATCGTATTAACTGGGAAAATATTGCTGTTGGTCTGTCTATTTTTTCGATTGGACTATTTAAAAAAGTTGTCTTAGCTGATAGTATTGCTATCTATGCTAATCCCGTCTTTACCGCAGCAGAACAAGGACAATCTTTAACGTTTTTAGCAGCTTGGTTAGGGGCTTTAGCTTACACTTTCCAGTTATATTTTGATTTTTCTGGTTATGCTGATATGGCTATTGGTATTGCCAGAATGTTTGGTATTATTCTCCCTTTGAACTTTTATTCTCCTTATAAATCTGTTAACATCACCGAATTTTGGAGGCGTTGGCACATGACCTTATCGCGATTTTTAAGGGATTATTTATACATACCCTTGGGAGGAAATCGTCAGGGGATTACGAGAAGATATATTAACCTCATGGTCACCATGTTATTAGGAGGACTTTGGCATGGTGCCGGTTGGACTTTTGTCATTTGGGGAGGGTTGCATGGCTGTTACTTGGTCATTAATAATGGTTGGCATAATTTTCGTCGTTATGTTCTCAAACAAGACTTAACTCAATCGACTATTTTTGGTCAAATTATAGGCCAAATTATCACTTTTATCGTTGTTGTCCTTGCTTGGGTCTTTTTCCGAGCAACAACCCTAGACAGTGCTTTACATATTGTAGAATCCATGATAGGTTTTAATGGTTTTTCTTTGTCAACCAAGGGCTTTGAATTTCCCAACAAATTATTTTTAATTTTATTTTTGATTACCGTTTTTCTACCGAATACGCAACAAATTATGAACAATTATAATCCAGCCCTTTTAACCTACAAAATCAAGTCAAGATATCCCATGCCAAAATGGTTAAAATGGCGACCCAGTTATACTTGGTCAGTTATTATTGCGTTGTTTAATTTTCTGTGTTTAATTAAACTCTCAAAAATTAGTGAATTTTTATATTTCCAATTTTAGTGTAATGACAATTAAGCCGACAACCTATCTAAAAATCTGGTTATTATCCTTCTCAACTGTTAGTATCTGTTTTGCCTTTTTTAACGGATTAATTGACCCTTATCGTGTGGTAGGTTCTCCCGAAATCAAAGGATTAAACCAGTTAAAACCCGAATTTAGTGATCATTTACGTTTGGCTAAGGCTAATATTGTCAGTCGATTAGCCCCCCAAGCTATCATTTTAGGCTCTTCTCGCGCCGAACAAGCTTACGATACCGAACATCCAGGATGGAACCTCCAAGCTCAACCCCGTTATAATTTGGGTCTATCAGCCGTTAGTTTTTATGAACTATTGCGCTATTTTCAACACGCGCACAAAGTACAACCCCTAAAGCAAACTGTGGTAGGGTTAGATTTTTATATGTTTAATGCTTATCGTTCTAGTAAACCAGATTTTAGTGAAAAACGACTGGCCACAACTGTTGATAATCAACCTAATTTTTTCTATCCATATCACGATATCTTGCCTGTTTTTTTATCAGAAGATGGGTTTAATTCGAGCTTAAATACGATTCGTCAACAAAAATCAAAAAATAAAGGAACCCCTTACTTAAAAAATGGTCAAAGAGCCTGGAAACATAAACCAGAAGAAATTGTGAAAGGAGCAGGATATCAAAAAGCCTTTGCTGTTACTGAAACCATCTTTACACAAACCCTATATTTACCTCCTCCTTATAAAAAATATGGTTTTATTAACACAGAAACGGGAGAAAATTATTGGGAATATTATCGAACATTACTCAGAACTGCATACAAAGATAACATTGACTTTCGGATGATTATCAATCCTAGCCATGCTCGTCAATGGGAAATTATTCGCCACCTAAAATTATGGGATAAATTTGAGGAATGGAAGCGGGAATTAGTGAAAATCAACGAAGAAGAAGCGGCTAAATTTAATACCTCTCCTTTTCCTATTTGGGATTTTAGTGGTTACAACGAGTTTACAACAGAAACCGTGCCAAATTCTGAAGATAAAACGACCCAAATGCAATGGTATTATGAGTCTTCTCATTTTAGTAAACCTCTAGGAGATTTAGTGCTAAGTAAAGTCTTTGATTATGAGGATAAAAAATATCCCATTCCCTCTAGCTTTGGAGTTTTGCTAACATCAGACAATCTAGAAAACCATCTATTAAAAATTAGAGCAGACCAACAAGAATACGAGAAAACGAATCAGGAAGATGTTATGATGATTAAAAAATTAGTTGATAAATATTATTCAGAAAGTGATTTAGAAAAATTCCACAGTCAACCCTAGTTATTAATGATTAGATGAATACTCCTAAACCAATTCAACCCCCTGTATCACTCTGGATTTTAGTAGCACGAACGGATGTTCCTTATATGCTGCATACCATTCCCCACTTAATTCGTTCTTGTAATTATCCCTTTGTTGAGCGAGTTTTGGCGATGGATACGGCCCCCTTAATTGGGGAAAAACGTTATCGATATGATACAGGAAGTCAAGAACAATTAGACCAAGCTTGTCAAACGTTGATAGACCAAGGAATTATGGATAGGGTGGCTAAAATTGATTACCATCCAGACCTTATTCATACCATTTATGAAAAGTATTTTGGCCCTGAACAAGCACCTAAAATGCTTAATCATACCCATAACTGGAAAGGGTCAACGGTTTATGCTTCTTTGTACTGTATTGAAGCAGCAAAAAGCGATTATTATTTACACTTTGATGCTGATATGTTCTTGCATCAAGATGCTGGATATGATTGGATTACCGAAGCCATAAAATTGATGGATTCTGTGTCAACTATTGCTACTATTCGTCCTCTTTGTGGTCCCCCTCATCCAGAAGGAAAAATTATTCATGCACCCAATTTCTTTAAAGATGAAAGAGGGTTTTATGGTCATAAATTTTTTAGTATGAGAGCTTATTTAGTGGATAGAAAACGATTTGCTCAACTGTCTCCTATTCCCTTGATGTGGAAATTTCCGCCTTTATGGTCTAGATATTTACCACAACCTTTACAGTGGTTCGCTGCAAAAATTGAAAGAAAATTACGGAGAACAAAAGGACGTGTTCAAGGTGCTATTGAATCCTTTGAACCCATGACCAGTAAACGGTTATCAGATACGGATTTTGTGAGGGCAAATTTATCTTCTACCCACGCTTGGACCATTCATCCACCCAAGCATACGGCTGAATTTATACAAGCTGTTCCACAACTGATTAAACTGATTGAACAGGGAAATTATCCTTTAGAACAAGCTGGTTATTATGACCTAATTTTAGAAGCTTGGCAAGAACTTTTAAATAACAAGTCTATTGTATTATAATGGCTACTTAGCTTAAAATTAGACACTCATTTTATTTAAAAAACTGAATTAACTTATGAACAATTTACGAGAATCTATTAGACATTTAAAAAACGAGATTATTTATCGATACTTTCATTTTAGAATTAATAGAAGTGATAATCCGTATCAAGTTTTTATGAAGCAGGAACCTTATAAAGTCCTTTTCATTTTAAGCCATATGCGTTCTGGTTCTTCTCTATTGACCCATATTTTAATTTCTAATCCAGCTATAAAAGGGTATGGAGAGAGTCACATTCAATATCAGTTAGAAGCTGATTTAAGATCATTATATTATAAAGCTTATTTTCATAATCAAGAATTTACCAATCTTCAAGACTTAGGTAAATTACGAATGAATCATACTTATATTTTAGATAAACTGTTGCACGATAAGAAATTATTAAATAATAATCTATTAAAATCAGAGGATTTTTATTTTATTTTTTTGATTCGAGAACCTAACAGAAGTTTAGCAAGTATGCTTGATCACAAGCCACATTGGACTCAAGAAAATGCCGTTGATTATTATAGTCAACGTTTAGAAACTTTGTCAAAATATTCATCTATTATTAACAGTAAAAAGCGAAGTTTTTTCTTAACTTATGATCAACTGATTAATAAGAGTGAGCCGGTTTTTACCTTTTTACAAAACTTCTTAGAAACCCAGGAAGGTTTTTCGGAAAACTATCAGGTTTTAAACACCACTGGAAAACGGAATATTGGTGATTTTAAAGAGAATATTCGTTCCGGTCGTATTATCAGAAAACCCAGACCCCTCGATTTTTCTATTTCCCCTGATTTATTAGAGAAAGCAAAGAATAAGTTTGATGAGTGTCATAAAATTTTACACAAATCTTGTCAAACATTAAACGGTTGAGATTGGATTTAATACAGCAGGATAATTGAAATAACAAAGATGAGAAAAGTTCCTCCTAGTTTAATAATTAATCGGTTGGTTTTGAACACCTTAATATATCCTAAAACGAAATAACTAATCACAGCAATAAATAAAGCAATAATTAGTTTAAATAAATGGATACGATCTGCATAGATTACAAATGGGATATAATTAACATAATCAACTAAATTCTTCTGACTTTCTGGAATAGGAATCACTGTCCAACTATCTCCCCCATCTGTTGACTTGTAAACTTCAGGTTCAGCAGAACCAAACCCATAGATAGTATTATCAACAGCATAGGATGGAGAAAACTGGATTGGAATTGATGCGGAGGGGATAGTATTGATTCTTGACAAATAAATCCTGTCATCATCAATTGATGAAAAAGTTTGACCATCATTCACAGTTTTGAAGGTTCCTCTTCCCATGATTGTAACGATGAAAGTCTGATCATTTTTGTAATTCGGTGAGATTGCTATTTCGTAAATATGATTACTTTGACTGTTTTTCTCGTAAGGTAAACTCTCAATTCTAACCCAAGTTTTTCCAGCATCTGTTGTTTTAAAAACCCCGTTGCTACTACCAGCAATTAAGGTCTTATCTTCTTCATAATTAGGAGAAATAGCTAACCCCAACCATACCAAGTTTTGCAAGGATTCTTCTTGGGTTAGTTTTTCCCAATTTACTCCTTGATCAACACTTTTATAAAGACCATCAAAACTGGCGATATAAAGTGTCTTATCTAATGAAAAATTAGGGGAAATCGTAACGGCTGAAATTCGTTGTTTAAGGTTTGTTAGAACTGAAAATGTGTCACCCTTATCAGTAGATTTATAAATAGTTCCTGCATTAGTAGCAACATAAACAGTATTATCTTCAGATATATTAGGGGAAATTGCTAACAATGTACCTCTAACAAAGGTATTAGGAACGTTGGGTAAATTAATAATTTTCCAATGTTTTCCTTGATCAGACGATTTAAGGATGTAATCTCTTAATAATCCAACAAAAAGTGTTTTATCCTCTGCATAGTTAGGGGAAAAAGTAATATCAAAAAAACGTCTCGGGTCATCGATAGGAGGACGAAGACTTTGAGTAAAATTAGGTAATTCTAAACCATATTTCATCAAAGACCAGGACTGACCTTTATCGTAGCTGATATGAGCCGTACTAACATAATCAATAGTAGCAATGGTCGAATCATTTTCATAATCAGGAGAAACGGCCAGACCAATAACAATACGAGAAGATAAAGTGTTTAAGTTTTGCCAAGTTTTTCCTTGATTCGTTGATTTAAAAATACCATCAAACCCAGACAAAAATAAGGTTTGATCGTCTGGAAAATTATTGGATAGTCTAATTTCATCAAAATGAGGTGCGTTAAACTGTTTTTCGTCTGCTTGTTCCGATTTTGTTAATCCTTGAGTAAAATTTTGCCAAGTTTGACCCCCATCTTCCGAGCGAAATATTCCGTTATTCCAAGTAGAAATAAATAGGGTAGAATCGGTGTTATAATTGGGAGATAAAGCGATATCTCGAATTAGTTTATCTGTTATCTTTTTACTGTTTAATTCTTCTGCAACTTTACCATCAGTAACTTTAAAGACTCCATTTTTTTCTGTTCCAACCCAAATAGTTTTATCGGTTTCAAAATTAGGAGAAACTTGTAAAGCCATAATTTTCTGACCCTGATTTAAGCTTAAAAAATCCTCCCAATTGTTTCCTTTATCTTTTGAGATTTTGATATTTCCTACATTATTGGCGACTAAAATTGTCTCTGGTTGCTCCTGGATAAAAGCAATTTCAGTAATTTTAGTTTCTTGATCATTCTGGAAAATTTGGGTCCAACTTTCTCCCCCATTTTCTGTCTTATAAATCCCTTTCTTACTATCTGCTGCTAGAACAAAGTCATCCGAGTTGGGAGAAATTTCGATTAAATCAATTTTAGTTTCTTCAATATTTAAACCTTGATTAACTTTTGCCCAAGATTGACCCCCATCTTTGGACTTATAAATCCCATAAAATAAGGAAGAAGTGAATAAAACATCATCATCCTTTTTCGATAAACTGAGGGCAACTAAATTATCAAAATTATCCAATCCTTTCCATAATCTTTGCCAAGTTTGCCCCCCATCTTGGGACTTGAATAAATTACCGCGAACAATGATAAATAAAGTTGTATTGTTGCCATAATTGGCAGATAATTCGACTTGATCAACCACATCATGGGGACGATGACTCCAAGCAGCCGGAGGGTTAATTAAGGATGAAGATAAGCTAAAGAAGATAGCCAGAATAAGCAAAAAAGTTATTCTTATTACTTTATTAAGCCTAAACATACATATTAAAGTTAGGGAAGGTTACTCTTATCATTACATCTAGGCCAATAATTGACAACCTTTTAAGATTGCTTCACGAATGATTGTACTTTTTTCTTGTTTTAACATCAGGGAAAAATAGCCTGAAAGTTGTTGAATTTGTTGAGTAGTTAATTGTTGCTGTTCTAAAAGATTAGATAAACTTTCCACAGCAATTAATCGTTTTAATTCATGGGTATCGGTTAGCTGTGATACCCATTCTTGATAGCGATGTTGCCGTTTTTTTCTCGGTAAATCCAATAATTGCCAACTGAGTAAACCTAACGTTAACAACGTCCCGAACCCTTGTAAAATCAAGCCAGTGGCTAACCAACGGTTTTCAGCATTCAACCAAATATAAAGCGCAATATAACTACCAATTGACCCAAAACCGCCACTTAAAACTGCGATCGCCAATTTTCCTTGACAACTTTGCAAAAATTGATAGCAACCCAACCAACGACTTTGCCAGTTAGTGGTTTGACCCCAATAAACCAACCCCATCAACCCCATACCGGTTAAAGTAGCTCCCACCAGTTTCGGGTTCCACTCTAACATCAGGGTTGTTCCTAAAGAGCCGGATAACCACAATACCATTTTGCGTCCTTGTTTATGGCGCAACCAATAGGTCATCAGGTACCGGAGTCGTCGGAGAGAAACGCCGGATAACAGATCAAAAATGGGTCGAGAGCGCAATGAAACTTGCATTACCACGGATGCCTAAATAAACGTATGCTGATGTTCACTATATCGCTAATTTCCCACAGTTAAACAATAAATAATATTACCGATACTGATGTTTGAGTGGAAGTCTCGAGACTTGGTAAAATAGCTAAGTTGAGGCATACAGCCCATACCGTCCCGAGAAGTGTGGGATTGTCTCCCCTTCTATTTTCATAAATTCGCTACCAAATTATTTTATATTTAGCCATCATGCAAACGCTCGAAACACCCCAAACTTCACCTAAACCCGAATTTGATACCACCATCCATCGTCGTCCCACCCGTCCGGTTCAAGTGGGAGACGTGACCATTGGCGGTGGCTCTCCCGTTGTGGTACAGTCCATGATTAATGAGGATACCCTCGATATTGAAGGGTCCGTTGCTGCCATTCGTCGGTTACACGAAATCGGTTGCGAAATTGTGCGGGTAACCGTTCCTAGCATGGCCCATGCTAAGGCGTTAGCCACCATTAAAGAGAAATTAGCCCAAGTTTATCAACCCGTCCCCTTAGTGGCTGATGTACATCATAATGGTTTAAAAATTGCCCTAGAAGTAGCTAAGCACGTGGATAAAGTCCGCATTAACCCAGGATTATACGTCTTTGAAAAACCCAGTGCTACCCGTAGCGAATATAGCGAAACAGAATTTGCAGAAATCGGCGAAAAAATTCGCCAAACCCTAGAACCCTTGGTCATTTCCCTACGAGATCAAGGAAAAGCCATGAGAATTGGCGTTAATCATGGGTCCTTAGCCGAAAGAATGTTATTTACCTACGGTGATACCCCAGAAGGGATGGTGGAATCAGCCTTAGAATTTATTCGTATTTGTGAGTCCCTCGATTTCTACAATTTGGTCATTTCCCTCAAAGCCTCTCGGGTTCCCGTGATGTTAGCGGCCTATCGTTTGATGGTGAAACGCATGGATGAATTAGGCATGGACTATCCCCTCCATTTAGGGGTGACAGAAGCAGGAGACGGGGAATATGGTCGGATTAAATCTACGGCTGGGATTGGAACCCTCCTAGCAGAAGGCATCGGTGATACCATTCGTGTGTCCTTAACAGAAGCCCCAGAAAAAGAAATTCCCGTTTGTTATAGTATTTTACAAGCCCTGGGACTGCGGAAAACGATGGTGGAATACGTCGCTTGTCCTTCTTGTGGGCGGACTCTCTTTAATCTGGAGGAAGTGTTACATAAAGTCCGAGAAGCCACTCAACACCTAACCGGTTTGGATATTGCGGTGATGGGATGTATCGTTAATGGGCCAGGGGAAATGGCTGATGCTGATTATGGTTATGTCGGCAAACAAGCGGGTTATATTTCTCTGTATCGAGGGCGTGAAGAAATTAAAAAAGTGCCAGAAGATCAAGGGGTAGAAGAATTAATTAACTTGATTAAAGGAGATGGCCGTTGGGTTGATCCTTAATTTAGAGACTGGGGGAGCAGAGGGTGCAGAGGGTGCAGAGGGTGCAGAGGGTGCAGGGGGAGCAGAGGGTGCAGAGGGTGCA
>JAAUYH010047065.1_pt1 | contig 29253 bp, 21 predicted proteins | sample 7278061 | NCBI WGS metagenome assembly JAAUYH01 (sample SAMN14350203, study PRJNA611818) | marine sediment metagenome | isolation source: surface marine sediment (0.6m) | place: French Polynesia: Moorea | collected 2018-08
CATGAAGTCCCAAAGCAATGAAATACCCATCCAGGGCAGCGACGCTTTCTTCCATTTTGCTTCATCTGTTTTCAAATGCGCACTTCGCAAATCCTGATGTAGTCTGCGATCTCGAACAAGGACAAACCCCAAAGTCAGCCAAAGCGAAAGTGTGAGCAGCCACAAAATTCCACTGACATCAACAACAATGCCCGAAGACAGAAAGAAGAACGAAAGAAGAAGAAACAGGGTCGGGCGAACCAATGTATCAGGCAGAAGGCCAGCCACCTGTTTTTTCATTCCGACCAGAACGGCTCCGTTTAGCCCCAAAAGCGCGGTCGCACCTGCAGACGCGAGCAGAGCAGGCGCCATCCAAACAGGAAGATTATGAAAACCATTGGGAAAACCGGCGTAGATAACCGCTGAGCCGACCGCAAACAGTGTCAGCAGCACCCCACTCTGCCTCACTGCCGTCTGGACAAACCCTCTAAACAATTCGGGCTGATCCTTGGCTACATATTCAGCAACAAATATGGGGGCAATCGCGGGAAATCCTCTCGAGGCGACGGTGGCAAGAATACTGACCAAAGAAACGAAAATGGCGAACTTGGCCAATGCGTCGAGCCCCAGATACCGAACGATCAACCAATTAATCGCAAACAGAGAACCTGCACCAACGATGCGTGCGAGAAAAATGGTTCCAAAACTGATTGCTTGCCGAAAGCGCATTGCAGCCCTCTATCAAGCTTTTGATCGAATTCGGTGCATGGCTTGCTTGACGATTGCCAGGGCATTCCGAGCTTCAAAGGCTGCGAAGCCGATCATTTTGGCTGTGAGCGACCGCGCAAAATGATATCTTGGCGCGGCTATCTGGATAATGCCCGACTTTCCCACGAATCCTTTCTTGAACTGGTGGAGACCGGTGTCATTATCGTTTCCACCCAAATCGTACCAATCAATTTCACCCCTCGAAATCAGGTATTCTGCCATCCACCAATGAAGTGCGTAACCGGCCTTGAGTTTCAGAGCACGGTCATCTGTCGCTCCAAACATATAGCTGGCCACATTTCCAGTAACATGGAACACACCACCTGCCGTTATCCGGCCATCGTGTCTAACAAGAACAATTTTAGGCTTTGCACCACTCGGGCTTGATGTAACAAACTCTTCAAGGGAACCGATGGCGGAGGAATCAAAAAATTGCTTCCGGGCCATCATTTTCTCATAGAGTTTAAGAAACTCCATGAGACCGCTTTCCGTGTCATCAACCTCAATCTCAAACTCGTTTTTGAGCGACTTTCTCAGATTATAACGCCATTTCTGGTCGAGCTTAGTCATAAGCGTTTCAGGGCTTTCCTGCACGTTTACCAGATATCTTTCAGGTGAGGGCAACCCGCCACCAACTGCAAAACCCAACTCGGTCAATATCGACTCACATTGGTCAGAAGAGTTCGGGTTCGCAACAGGCATGACCGTCAGATGAAAATTGCGCCGTACGCAATACTCCTGCTTCAGACACTCAAGTATGTCGGAATACAACGCGCCATTGAACTTTTGACCATGCTTGTGAAATACCGGCCCCCATTTGAGAATGGCAATGCCCGATTTGGTGAATGGGATCTTCTTTACGATCATGGCCGCACCACCAATGGGTAGGCCATTACTCAGAAAAATTGGAAACTCAGTGTTTTCCCGGCCCCAATGTCCGGTATTAAAGCAGCCCATTTGTTCGGGGATAATATCTGAGAAACCGGATGCTATTTCATCCCAAGCTGCAGCATCGACAAACTTCAGTTCAATCTTACTTGGCGACCGATTTTCATTCACCTGCACCTTCGCCTTTGTGTCTCTCCGCTCAGAAGCAAATGAGCGAGATCCAATATCAAAATATGAGATAGTCATGTAGGTCTCCGGTGGTCGTTCGCATATATCGTATTTTCACCCGGCGATATTTTTGGTTTTCGCCACCGTGTCAGGCGCGGTACAAAATTCCACAGGGCATGAAGCGCCGGGCTCGGATCCCTGAAGCTGAAAACCATGTGCACATCGGAACGAATTGAAGTGAGTAAAGCTCTGCCAATCCAGCGGATCAGTGACGTCAAGCCCACCTCACCTTTCAGAAAAGCAACTTTGGCACCCATCAAATCGCCCGTGGTCCAGCAATATTTCAAACCCGAAGTGCCAATTATGTGCTTGGTGTCAGACTTACCGTTAACCACGCGCTCCAGATTAAAACCGGCCAGATCGAGCCCAACATGCTCGGGAAGCGCGTGATTGCCAGCAATACGAGGATTGATTTCCAGAAAGGAAGAAGCTCCTGTTGTTTCGTTCACCAGAAACTGCGCGCATCCAATACCTGAGTAGTTCAATGCACCTACCAGTCTTTCGGTCTGCTCAATTATAGGCCCTGTTGCCTCCAATGTGCGGCCCTCAACCGCCAAACCGGTATCATCCGCCTTGTCAGTTCGATCGATAACCGCATGCAAAACACGCGTGATTTTTCCGTCAAACGCTGCAAAATAGACATTGTGCCGCTTTCCCAAAAACTTGCGCTGCAACAACAGCGTCTGATGCTCCAGGTTGTTTCTCCTGAAGAATGCGACCATTTCGTTTTCGTCATTGATGCAAACAGCTTTGTTTCCGTCTATGCGCTGTGTTGAATCTTTGGGGCGTGCAATAAGTGGAAACCCAACTCTGTCCCGCGATGCTTTCAATGCTTCACCCATACCGCGGGTACAAGCAAATTCCGCTGTATCGACGTTGTTGGCAGATGCCAGATCCAACATAAAGGTTTTGTCGAGACACCTCTTCACCAAATCGCTCTTCATCGTAACAATGTGAGGCAAGTTCAAAAAGAGCTCTTCATTCTCAGCAATTATTCGAACGTATTCTTCGGAAACCGGAAAGATTGCATAGAGTTCAGGATTCTGATTGGCATACTCATTGAGCTCTTCAGCCAATCTGCTTGCTCCTTCGTTCAATGACGAATGGTCCCACATTTCAGAAACACACGAACTGAACTGACACAATCGTTCACACCCATGGGTACCCACAACCACCTTGTAACCGAGTGCGTTGAACTTTCGGGCCATGACGAGAGAGGGCCTATAATTTCCCAGAAGAAGAATTGATTTTCTCTCTGTCACACCAGCTCTCCTTTCACCTGTTCCTTGAGCAGGCTAACGAAACTGGTGATATGAAAAGAGGTCCAGCAGAAAATTCCGAAAAACTTTGCGCTATCCTCGAGCAGTACGAGCATGGGGTTAAGGCTGTGAAACACAACATCGACAGCTATGCTGATTGCAAGAGCAGTCGCTCCCATTGCCAAAATCCAAAAGTCCCGCCTCAAAATTTGTCTGATATTCAACGCAGCGTAAGAACACCCCAAGATCAGGTAAATCGAGATGACCAGATTTTGTGGAACTCCGAAGGATGGCAACACTGTCTCATGAAGAAGAAACGCATCATCCAGTCCGATCCAACCCGTCAACAAACCACAGAACAAAGGGAAGAGTATTGTTTGAACCTTTGCTTGAGTCAGGAACAGCACCGCTGCAACAAACAAGCCGATTGCAGCTGTTGCCGCCCATAACAATATGCCCGCGGTTGATACGAATCCATAGTGAGAATGGCAGCAATCACCTGACAGTTCCGCCGCCGTCAATGGATCAAGAAACATCCATTTTGGATCAACCCAGGGCTGGAACACAACGGCAGCGAGGAACAACGTCGGCAGGATGAACGTAACAATTCTTATCCACCAGTCTGAACTTGAAGTCTCTCGACTGAAAATGCTTTTTAGAGTGAGGACCGGGTCCACTACGTGCTGATCTGAACGAATCCGGGTTCTCATCGATTGTACCAATGTGTTCATATCGCTAGTTCTCCCGAGACATCATGACATGTGGATGATCGTTGCACCGGTCCTTGAAAACAGTTGGGTTGACAGCATTCACCGCACCCGCTTTGACGCTCACCGTTTCCCCATTGAAATTTATTGAGGCTGCATCCACGTTGGCCCGCAAAAACTTCTTCACCAACCCTGACAGAAATGGTGAATTCATCACTCCTGTCTTGATTTCCTGACGGGATCGTACGTAGACGCCATAAAGGCTGCCTCTCCAAGACAAAGGCACCATATGATTCGTCATGGGCAAACTATGATCGCACCATTGATACTTGTAAGGTTCATCTCCCAACAAAAAATCATATTGATTGAGACCTGAGCGGGACGCTAATTCGAGGGTCTTGACCAACAACTGAGTCCCAACTGAGTATTTGCCCGGAACATCTGGGGAATAGGCAGATACCAGATAGTAAAAATTCTGATTTGCAACAAATGCGAGCATTCCCGCTACCATTCTACCATTGCAAAACAACCCAAACACGTTCAGTGAGTCTTTTGCAGAATCATTCACCGATGAACAAATCGCGTCACGGGTAATACTTGGCGATGTTTCGTTTCCAAATGGATTTCGAGAACCATTTCTCCTGAGCTGAACCGTTTTCCAATCAAGAATTTGATTGGTATATTCAACCTTCAAGTTCTGGTTGCGAATTTGCCTAAAAGAGATTTCTCCCAGCATACCGAAAGACCGTGTCTTGCTGCGCAATCTGGATCTCGACTTTTTTGAACGAACCCGTTCAAAAACCGATTTCCAATTCCGTGAGAGTTTCAAAACATGCGAACCATATTCTGCGGGCCATTGGTTTACACCATCCGCGAAGAGCCATTCCAAGGCATCATAGGCCCCGGAATTTCGAGTGAGGTACACTGAATCGAGATTTGGGATTTCAGACCGCAGTATTTCGACCAGTTGATTGAAAAATCCCGGACGGATTTGCTGGGCAAACGTCCGATCCAAAATCATTCCGTTATAATCAGAAACATTTTCACCGACCCATTTCAGGTGATTGCCGAATACGTTTGTCTCCAAAACAAGAGGCAAAGCGAATACTAACCGACCGTGAACTCGTCCCGCCACGATTAACGGTCTGCATTTGCCAAACAGGCCGGATTGAGAACTGGACTGACAATAAGAATATAGTGTCTTTATCCATGAGAAACGCTGAAAAGGTGATGAATTGCTGTGCTGCTCAAGCTCAATCCAGGCATTTTCCAAGCCATCAAGGGAATTGTGAAATTCGACCTCGAATCCGGTTAAGGGGGAACGCAACCCGCGAGACACTGGCAACCTACGCAAGGTCTTCGGTGTATTAATCAAGCCTCTATTAAGTTCCACAGTTTGCATCATGTTCTTCGTTTCAAATGTGATGCCGCCTTGCTCACATTTTCAGGTATCAGAACCAAGCAGCAATTTTCATGCCACATTGAAACGATTTGTGTATTTGCTTGGATATTGAAGCCAAAAGACAAAAATTGGCGATGGATATACTCAAATCCACCGCCAATTATATTCAAGCATGCGATCACGATATCCCGGCAATCATTGTGATCAAAAACAAACACGCTCGAACAAGTCTTCTCAAGCGCAGCAGATTGACATTTGTAAACCAATCCATTCTGCAACCAGAATTTTCATTACTCGATAAATGTACGCGCAATTCGATCTTTCAGCGGTTGCGTCAGATAACTTATCGCAGTTCTGGTACCTGTATTGACAAACACGTCCGCAGGCATGCCAGGAACAAATTTCAAGTCCCGAACATCATTGGGCTGGGCATCGTCAAGTCTTACCCTGGCCGAATAATATTCAGCTCCGGTTCTTTCATCCACAATGCTGTCTGCTGACAAATCGACAATCTGGCCATTGGCTTCCGGCACATCTGTTTGGTCAAATGCGGTAAGTCTAACGCGTGTGTTCTGCCCAACACGCAACTTCTCAATATCTGTTGTATTGACCTTGGCTTCAACAATCAGCTCTTGATCGGCGGGCACAATGTCCAATACGGATTCACCCGGGCGAATAACGCCACCCTTGGTGTAGATGCTCATATTGACCACATGCCCACTCACTGGCGCCTTGATTTCAATCCGCTTCTGACGCTGCAAGGCACCAACATATTGCGGCTCAATGTTGGATATCTGAGCCTCGATTGATGCAAGTTCGGTGGTTATTGCTTCTTTGCGCACTTTCTTCTGCCCCAAGTAGGACAATCTCAATTCACCGATCTGATTCAACGCTCTGGCTTGAGATGTTGTAAACGACGCATCAAGTCCTTTGAGCCGTTCAATTTCTCTTTTGACAGCATTGACACGGCTTACCTGTGTCAGGCCTTTCTGAAGCAACTTGTTAAATGATGACAATTCTGACTTCGCGATTTCCAGCTGCCGCCCATTTGCAGACCGCTGGACTTCAAGGCCTTCAATTTCCTGTTCAAGGCTGCTGACGCGCTTTTCCAATATTTCCTTTTCGCTTTCGCTGGTTCTCAACTGCGCATCAAAGAGCCTTTTTTGAGTTCCAAATACTGCAGCCAGTTTGCTTTCATCTGAATTGACTGTCGCTACTTCAACAAGATCAGCAAGCGAAAAGGCGGTTTCTTCAGAAAGTTCTGCCAAGAGGCGTGCTCTGCGAACGTTCAATTCTGTAAATTGACTCCCCAAAACATCGAGATTGACGTCATTTTCTGTGCTGTCCATACGGATCAACACCTGGTTGGCAGAAACAAAATCACCTTCCCGAACAAGTAACTCGCTGACGATGCCACCTTCCAAATGCTGTACAGTTTTCCGATTTCCCTCAACCACAAAGGAGGCAGGAGCAACGATTGCACCATCCAGATTTGCATTGAACGCCCAATATGCAGAGCCACCAACAAACAGGGAGACGATCATTACACCAACACTTACAAATCTGGAAAAGCGTGTTGTGTTAATGGGTTCGGTATGTGGAACCTGCTGACTCGCAGGGTCCAAAATTTCGTAATTCCGGTTAGGTACGATTGCATTACTCATTTTGCTACCCTCTCTTGAAAGGTGGATACATTTTCTTGTTGCTGAACATTGTTCTGCGCATTGTTGACGATGGTACGTGTGGCACCTCTGAGGATTTCCTCCTTGTCGCCAAAAGCTGATTGCATGCCACGCTCCAGAACAAGGACTTTGTTTGCGGCCTGCAGGGCGCTGGGGCGATGCGTCATGACAACCGTTATCGCACCTCTTGAACGGGCAGAGTTGACTGCTCTTCGAAGCGCTGAATCACCAGTTGCATCGAGGTTCGAATTAGGTTCATCCAACACGATGACAAAGGGTTCGCCATAGAGAGCGCGGGCAAGGCCAAGACGCTGACGCTGTCCTCCAGAGAGGAAGAAACCATCTTTTCCAATCCGGGTCTCATACCCTTCAGGCAGGCCGAGTATCATCTCATGAACGTCAGCATCAACAGCGGCCTTGAGCACTTTCCGATCATCCACTTCAGCTGAGAAACGAGAAATATTCTCCTTGATGGTACCTTCGAACAGTTCAACATCCTGTGGCAAATATCCGATTTGTCTGCCGAGCTGGTCATGGTTCCATTTATCAGTCGCTGTGCCATCAAGCGACACTTTACCTCTTTGTGGATACCAAACGCCGGTCAGCATTCTGGCCAGTGTTGATTTACCAGATCCGCTTGGGCCAATAACAGCAACAACGTCACCTGCTTCCAGCTTGAAAGAGATATCGGAAATTGTGGCATTCTCAGACAGTGGTGGTCCGGCTTTTTTGATAGCGACACTCAGCGAGGATGCTGCGTCAGCCAGAGAAAGACGTTCTTTTTCCTCAGGATATTCAATGATCAGTTGCTTCAACTTGCGATATGATCCAATCGCCGCAATGAAAGTTCTCCAATTGCCAATCGCCTGATCGATTGGTGCCAAGGCTCTTCCAAGAATGATCGTAGCAGCAATCATGACGCCAGCCGTGGTCTGACCCGTTATGGCAAGCGCCGCACCCAGGCCAAGTATCCCGGACTGGAGCGCCATACGGAAGGTTTTTGAGATTGTTGTGATTGTGGAAATGCGGTCCGTAACCTGCGTTTTAAATCGACTTGTATCAAACTGCAGGAAAGCCCAACGCTTCGCCAAATCCTTCTTCATACCCATGGAATGAATGAGTTCGGAATTCCGTTCACAGGTTTCAAACATCCCGTCACATTGATGGCGAGCTGCTGCCGCTTTTTGCATCGGTTTGTTGCTGATTGAATTATTGACCATTGCAAGGAACAGCAGCGTAAGGGCGCCGGCAAGTCCCAACCATCCAAGATAAGGGTGAAGAACGAACAGGATGGCGATGTAGATTGGAACCCAGGGTGCATCGAAAAATGCGATGAGGGTGCTGCCAGAAAGAAAATCACGAAATGCATTTACATCAGCCAGTGTATTGTCTCCGACCATGGATTTCCCATCAACTTTCTTCCGCATGACCGCTTCAAGAATGGGTGTTCCGGCTTTCAGTTCGAATCTCGCGCCCAGACGGCTGAGGATCCTCAGTCTGATGAAATCGAGACAACCGGAAACTACGAAAACACCTGCCAGCAATATGCTCAGCGCAATAAGTGTTTCCATGCTCTGACTGGTAAGGACCCGATCATAGACCTGTAACATGTATAAGGGGCCAGCAAGCATCAGGAGATTAAGTACAAGGCTAAACAGGGCGATAGCCAGAAAGCCACCTCTTAGTGACCTCATTGCCTCTGCTACCGGGGAAGATTTGAAATCCATGTTCTTATCTTTCTTCAGATAATTTTGAAAAAATGGTAGAGGCAACGGCCAGAGCCGTTGCCTCTTTGCAAAACGCTTATGCGATGAAGTCTTCTTCGCTCAGTTGTTGAGCGTTGAACTCTGCCAGACGAATGGATTGTTGCTCGCCAAGGGTGACAACCGTATCCAACCCGTCTTGTTGCGCGTTGGAAATCGCATCGGCCACATCAAAGTCAGGACCAAGGCCCGATACATCAATGCGGTCCACACCGGCTTCGAAATCGGCGATGTTATCAATGCCGTCACCTTCATTGAAAATGAATGTATCAGCACCTTCTCCACCAATCAGGATATCGTTTCCGAGACCACCGATAATGATGTCGTCGCCACCTTCGCCATTGAGAGTGTCGTCACCTGCCTGCCCGTTCAGCGCATTTGCACCTGAGTTGCCAGAGAGATTATCAGCCCCCTGGTTAGGACTGTTAAGGTTGTTTGACCCATTAAGGTTTTCGAAGCCTTCAAGGACATCACCGAAGTTCGACACAGCATTGCCAAACTCGTCGAGGTCAACCGTTGCACCCGCACCTGCTGTAAACAGCGCAGTGTCAATGCCCTCGCCACCGATCAAGGTGTCTGCACCACCAAACGAATGGATCGCATCGTTTCCGGCACCACCATCAAGAATGTTGATCTCATTGTTGCCGAAGATCAGATCATCGCCTGAAGTTCCGATAACATTCTCGAAATCATCAACTTCGAGGAGTTGCTCGCCACCACGTTCAGTGAAGACAGCACCATCCTGAGAAGCTGGGCCAGGTTGAGGTGTGTTGAGGTCAAGGTCGACAAAGATCCCGTCATTGAAGTTTGAAAGATCAATTGTGTCACTATCGTCAGAACCAACCACACGTTCGATTGAGGTCAGAACGTCAGTCTCCAACACATTGTCGATGACATCCAGAGCAATCACGTTGTCAATCACATCTTCGCCAACAACACCTGTATTGGTGATTGGTGCATCAACATCGAGTGTTGCTCCAGCATCAACCAGCGTGTCTTGAACGACTGGACCGTTTTGGCCAGCAGGTGCGTTATGCAAATGAATTGCAGACACAACACCCGGGATTGGCGTAAGAAGGTCAGCTTCCGAGATACCGTCCACAGACAACTCACTTGAGTAGGAAACCTCACCCGTGAGAAGGTTCTGCGTGATAACAAGGGATGCCTGACCGGTTGCATCAGAGTCTGACAAAGGTCCAGGCTCTTGAGATGCATCCAATCCGCCGGACAATGTGATTGTGCGGACATCACCAACGGTTTCATCACTGTCCACCAACAACTGGCCACGGATTTCACCACCCGGGAACTCGGCTGTATGGATGTTGTAGTAGAGGTTGCCAGCAACAGCCTGCTCTACAAATGCAGCACCATCAGCAATGTTGGCACCGAACTGCGCAGGTGTATCAACCAGAGCATCTTCGATGGATACGGAGAATCCGTCTTCTTCAACGATGCCAGGTCCTGTGATTGGCGCAACTGTATCAAGAGTTCCACCTGCATCAACAAGTGTATCCTGAACAACCGGACCGTTCTGACCAGCAGGCGCATTGTGCAAGTGAATTGCAGACACAATACCTGGAATTGGCGTTTGCAGATCACTCTCGGCAATGCCGACAACACTCAAATCGCTTGAATAGGTGACCACACCTGTATGTGCATTTTGAGTAATTGTAAGCGTTGCCTGACCAGTAGCTTCACTGTCGGACAAAGGCCCTGGTTCCTGGGCTGCATCGAGGCTGCCAGACAATGTGATAACGCGGTTCTCACCAACGAACTCATCACTCTCAACCAGCAGCTGACCACGGATTTCACCACCAGGGAAATCAGCTGTGTGGATGTTGTAGTACAAGTTACCAGCGACAGCCTGGTCGATAAAGTCAGCGCCATTTTCAATGGCAGAACCAAATTGGTCAGGTGCTTCAACAGGCACGTCAACCACTGAAACAGAGAAACCGGTTTCGCGTGTTGCGGTACCGTTTCCGTTCTCATCAAGCCTAACGGTCACAGGAACATCCAGATCAGAGAAGTCGGCTGTATCAAAACCATCTCCACCGTCCAGGAAGTCGTTGCCAAGGCCACCAACAAGAACATTGTCCGCGTCACCGCCAATGATCACATCATCGCCCGCGCCTGCATCAACAACGCCATTGACTTGGCCAAGATCCACCACGATGTCCTGCTCATCGCCGAGAAGTACATTCCCGTTGATGACACCTTCATCAGTGTTCACAACAATGGTTGAACCAGCTTCGGTTGCATCGATTGCGTTTACAGTACCGCGGATTTCACCCTCGTTGAGGATTGCACCCAACAGATCAACACCACCATCGATACGGATACCTGCAGCAACGTCAGATTCTTCTGAACCGGCAATCAGGCCTTCGTTCTGGATCACACCTGCGAATGATGCATCTTCAACATTGCTGAAGACACGAAGGCCGTCACCAATGGTATTGCCTTCAACCGCATCGCCGCGGCCCTGAATGATGCCCTCGTTGAAGACAGCAGCCGAAACAATGTCACCGTCGACATCACCAGTCTGAAGAGAAACACCAGAACCGTTATTGCCTTCACCAGCATCAATTACACCGGTTTCAGTGTTATTCAGGGTAAAGTTGTCGGCTGTTGCATCCGCGTAGACTGTACCATTGCGCTGATCGCCGGTGCCTAGAATTTGACCCGCATTGTTCACCTGTAGGCCAACACCGTCAATGTTCAATGCGCGGCTATCTGATGAAATAACGCCGCCTTCAAGGTTGTTGACAACACCACCAGTGTGATCACCAGTACCGAAATAAAGGCCGTTTTGAACACCTGCAATTGTGCCGGAGTTGTTGATCTCACCCTGGAAAGAAATATTGTTGACCACGCGAAGGCCTGCAACCGTTCCGTTCGCACCTTCAGATGCAATTGTACCAGAGTTGTTGATGATCGCGTCCGTAGCGCCAACATTGCCAACATTACCAATCCGGACACCGTCACCTGCAAGGTTGATACCTGCAGCTGCATTGCCACGTCCCTGGATGGTACCAGCGTTGTTGAGCTCAAATGAGTTTGGACCGGAGCCAATTTCAGCACCAAAGCCTGAACCCTGATTACCAGCGCCAGCATCAATTGTGCCATTCACAAGGTTGGTTACAGAAAAGTCTGTAGCGGTTCCATCAGCGTATACGGTACCATTGCGCTGATCACCTGTGCCAAGGATATCGCCACCGTTGATCAGATCAACACCAGTTCCATCAATGTTGACAGCGCGGCTGTCTGAACGGATCGTGCCAAAGTTCAAGACATCAAGGTCATGCTCTGCTTCGCCAATGTATAGGCCATTGCGAACACCCTCAATGATACCGGTTTGCGTGTTTAAGATCTGGCCATCAAAAGCTTGACCATCCGCAATACGAATACCACCTGCAGTGCCTTGATTGCTTTCGGAGGAAATAAGACCGCTGTTTACGATGTCACTGTCGAAGACCGTATCTTCAGCACCATTATTAATTCGGATACCATCGCCTGCCAAACCAGTGTTTGAAGCAGCCTGACCGCGACCTTGAATGGTAGCACCGAATCCGTTGAAGATGTCGCCACTTACAGTTTCTCCGGCTTCATCACCTACCTGCAGGGATACACCCGCACCCTGATTACCCGCACCAGCATCAATTGTTGCACCAGTAAAGTTACTGATCGAGAAATTCTCTGCGCCAGCATCAGTATAGATTGTGCCGTTGCGCTGATCACCTGTACCGACAATATCACCAAAGTTACGGACACTTACGCCCTCACCCTGGATGTCCACTGCGCGGCTGTCAGATGAAATCACGCCACCACGGAAGTTATCAAGGGAGCCCGAAGACTGTGAGCCGGAGAAGCGGACACCGTTGAACTCTCCTGCAATCTCACCGAAATTGCGGATATCTGCGCTGCCCGAAACATCAATTGCAGTCGCGAGGGCATCCGGTCCGTTATTGGCCTCGATGCGTCCGGTCGGGAAGTTGAAGATATCAGCATCTTCACCCTCAACTGCGATTGCCGCTGGTGCATTATTGGTTGTTATCAGGCCAAAATTCAGCAGTCGCACAAAATTGTTGTCGAGCAGAAACGCTGGTACGTTGTCGACGACTGTGTTTTGAAAAAATGACTGAAAGAAAGTTTGCCCATCTCGGACACTCTCTTGAGCCAAGGTCGAATTGTTCAGAAGTCTGGCTCTCAGACTTGCAAGGAATCCAGTTGACATTCTCATGTTCTCCAAAGGTTGGTTTTTCGAACAAGAAGCTTTCGGCCGAAAAACTGCTTGTGGATGGAGAACTATCGCCAGAGTGAATAACTGAAAAATACAATGTCCTAATACGCAGTATAAGTTGCAGTTATACTCACGTGGCTTGTGATCTGGACATCGCTATAAATGCCGGATTTCAGGGATTCGCATCATAGGAACACGCACCTTGATCTCAAATGCGTCACCTCTCTTCACGAGAAGTTCAGGGTCAAAATAATTTTGAAACTAACAATTCCGCACTGGAGAAATTTCTCAAGCGATACCAGCGAACAGAAATCATGGATCGGAAAATGAGGTGCTGAACTTTGGTCAATATTGACCCAGCCTCGGGGTTACACTTCGGTATTTAAAGCAGAACCTAGCTTTTCTGGTACGTAGGAATAACACCACCTGGTGGGGTACGGTTCACATACTCACCCATACCTTCCAAAACAGAAAGTCGTGTGTAACCGGGTCGTGAAATGATACCCAGATCCCGCATATTGCCTTCATCTTCGAATTCGATGAACTCAAGACCCCAATTGTCCTGGGTGAACTGATCCGCAGCAATTGCATTGATTATCGTGCAGTGATTGCTGTGACTGATATGACGACATACGGTTTCAAAACGTGCCGAACTGACATCAAAGCCCGTATGCTCTTCGATCCTGCCAGAGACGTCGGGCAGGTCCTTTTCCAGATCATATCCAAAGGGGACGTTAAAGCGTATCAACAATTCAGCAGGAATTTCCCTGGCTTTTATGCTTGAACGTTCTGCCAGCACATGTCCCTTTCTGACACCCAGATAAATTGGTTCGAGCCAAATCGATGTGAAATCGAGCGCTTTCTGCTTTAGACCACCATATATTAGTTCATGGCTGTTTCTTGCGATTAGCGCGATATCAATCTCCTGCCGCTCAACTTTCTGGGCAAGTTCAAAGGGCTTGTCTTCCACCAAGACCACACGCATTTTTGGAAAGATTTCAAGAAGCATATCTCGAAAATACTTGGTTAGGTAAGGAGCCAGCGTCGGGGTCATGCCGATCTTAAAAGGCAAAGCTTCAACATCCCGATACTCCATGGCCATTTCACGAATCACATCGGTCTGTTTGAGTATTTGCTTGGCTGATTCTACCGCACGAGTGCCAAACTCGGTCAACTGAATGTCACTCGTACGGCGCTCAAACAATGCGACGCCAAGTTCCTGTTCCAGTTTTTTGATCTGACTCGACAGCGCAGGCTGACTTACATTACAGGCATGCGCCGCCCGACTAAAATTGCGATGGAGCGCAATTGCCTCGACATATTGAAGATCTCTGAGATTCATAAAATGAGGGGTCCTGAATATAACCGGTCCATACGGGCCTCAACCACATGTGCAGACTCTCAGATAAACAGCCAATTTCGTCAAATAAACTGCACTAACGAGATCGTGAAAGGGCGCGACACTTCCACACCATCATCTCACGATCATTGGTAGTCTTCGAATATCCAAACACAATCCACAAGCCTGGCCAAATACCAGCTGATTGGACGCGATTTCGGGTCTGTCTTACGGTCCGGACACAGCCGGCCTGAAACCTTGGCGATAGTCAGAAGGCGGTATGTTTAGTAGCCGGAGAAATGCACGCCGCATGCGCTCCTCATCCATAAATCCACATTGTATCGCGATCTGTTTCACTCCCAGATCCGTGTTTTCCAGCAAGTCTCGGGCGGCTTCAACACGGATTGCCTCTACGGTTTTGGCAGGGGTCAGCCCCATTTGGCTTGTATAGAGCCTTGAGAAGTTGCGCGAACTCATATTCAATTTTGCCGCAAGGGCGTCGACACGTAGGTCTATCTGCAAATTATTGCCGATCCATTGGTGAAGCTCTTCGAACTGGCCGGTCCTGTCCAGCAATTGACGGTCCAGAACCGGGCTGAACTGGGATTGCCCGCCAGAACGAACCATGTGGGTCACCATTGATTGGGCCATCTTGATGGCGGCCTTTCGCCCTAAGTCTTCCGCTACAATCGCCAAGGCCATATCTATCCCAGCGGTAATGCCAGCGGAAGTCCACACATTTCCGTCCTTGATATAGATCGGATCAATCTCAACCTGCACCTGAGGGAATTCATTTTGCAGTTTTTTGCAATCATCCCAATGGGTGACCGCTCTGCGTCCGTTCAAAAGCCCGGCTGCTGCGAGAACCAGAGCTCCTGAGCACACCGAACATACACGGTGAGCACGCAGTGAAAGCCCTCTAATGGTTTCGAGTAGTGTTTCGTCATGCATTGCAATATTGGCGCCATCACCACCGACAATGATGAGAGTATGAACCTCTTGATTGTCACAAGAAGAAATCGGCTCACTGGGTATCGAGACAACCGTATTCGTTTCCACCAAATCGCTTTTGAAGGACACAACTTTGCACGCATATCCGTGCAGCCCACTTTCCTGATCCAGAGCGTGACTAAAAACCTGTAGCGGCCCAACTAGATCAAGCAACACGATATCGTCGTAAACGATAAAAACGACGGTTCTGGGGACACACTCTGAAGACTTGGATTTGGCAGAAAATGAGGCCATGTTGTCATTTATGCCATAAATATTTCATGATAGTCCAGAACTGAGTGAAAGGTGTCTCTCATGTTGTTACTCAAGCCAAATTGCGAATGCTGCGACAAGGACCTGCCCCCTTCAGCACCGGATGCGAGAATCTGTACGTTTGAATGCACGTTCTGTGCTGAATGTGCTGATGCGCGCTTCAACCACACCTGTCCCAATTGTGGTGGCAATCTGGTGGAACGGCCTATTAGACCAGAAAGGCACCTGGCAAAGAACCCTGCATCCACCAAGCGATTTGTCAAAGCGCATCCGGAATGCGCGGATTTGCAGGTTGAATAACATGCCGGAACTTACTGACATTTTAAATTGGCGCCGCCTTAGTGAAAACATCACCCTGTCAGGCCAACCCACAGAGATTCAGCTTGCACAGATAAGAGACTTTGGCGTCACGTGCATCATCAATCTTGGTCCACATCACAACAAGGGTGCACTTGAAGATGAGGCTGGCTCCGTCTCCAGCCTTGGCATGGACTATATCTACATTCCTGTTGAATTTGAGGAACCAACCGATCAGAACTTTGCTGAATTTTGTGACGCGCTTGAAGCGCATCCCAACACCAAAATTCATGTCCACTGTATTTACAACGCACGGGTCTCTGCATTTTTCTACCGTTACGCGCGTGAAGGACGAGGTTTTTCAGAAGCTGAGGCTTTTGCGTTGATGGACGGAATATGGCGACCCGGAAATGATTGGGCCAAGTTCATAGGAAATCCGGATGCAGATGGACAGCCAAACCGCTATTTTGGCGAGGATTACTGACAAATAGCCAAAACAATCCCGATTTTGCATCACACAAGTTCCGCGCAGACAACAAGCACAGACTTGCCCACTTCCGAAATTTGTTTAATCATATCAATATGGAAAGTGGCGTAACTCATTTCGATGAAATGTATGGCAGAGATCATACAACCCGGGAACCTTACAAAGACTATTCAGGCTGGATACAGAATGAGGAAGTAAAGAGGCTCGCCTCAAAGGTGAAAGAGTCCGAAAGCTTTTTCAGACGCACCGGAATAACCTTCAACGTCTATGGCGACCCGGATGCTACCGAGCGGTTGATCCCGTTTGATATTGTTCCGCGCATTATTGCGGCACAAGAATGGAATCGGCTCGAGAAAGGCATCCGCCAACGCGTCCGCGCAATCAACGCATTTCTGCATGACATTTATCATCGCCAGGAAATTCTTCGCGCGGGCAGAATTCCGAAATATCTGATCCAGAAAAACGAAGCCTTCCTGCCGCAAATGATTGGCGTGACACCACCGGGCGAGGTTTATACCCACATCGTAGGAATTGATATCGTCCGAACCGGGGAAAATGATTTCTTTGTTCTGGAAGACAATGCCCGCACACCCTCCGGTGTCTCTTACATGCTGGAAAACCGTGAAACCATGCTCCACATGTTTCCGGAATTGTTTGCCAAAACCAAAGTCCGAGATGTCAGCAACTATCCTGCCAGTCTGAGGAAATCACTTGCCCGCTGCATGCCGGACCAATGCAATGGAAAGCCAGAAATCGCAATTCTGACCCCCGGCATTCACAACTCTGCATATTACGAGCATTCATTTCTGGCAGATCAAATGGGCGCGGAGCTGGTTGAAGGCCATGACCTCAGAGTGGTTGACGGTCGTATTGCGATGCGGACCACCCGTGGATACTCGCCCATCGATGTTCTGTATCGTCGCGTGGACGATGACTATCTGGACCCCCTCACCTTCAATCCTGAATCGGTTCTGGGCGTGCCGGGAATAATGGACGTCTATCGTTCTGGCGGCATAACCATCGCCAATGCTCCGGGAACCGGTATTTCCGATGACAAGGCAATTTATTCTTACATGCCGGATATTGTCGAATTCTATACTGGCGAAAAGGCGATCCTCAAAAACGTTCCTACCTGGCGTTGTTCAGAAAAAGAGGCACTTGCCTATGTGTTGGATAACCTGTCGGATCTGGTTGTGAAAGAGGTTCACGGATCAGGCGGTTACGGCATGCTGGTTGGTCCGGCGGCAAGCAAACGTGAAATTCAGACATTTGCCAAAAAGCTCAAATCGAAACCGGAAAACTACATCGCACAACCCACGCTATCCTTGTCCACTGTTCCAATCTTTACCAAAAAAGGATTGGCACCACGCCATGTCGATCTTCGCCCATTCGTTCTTGTTTCGCCGGATGAGATCAACATCACTCCCGGCGGTCTGACCCGGGTCGCGCTTAAAGAGGGTTCGCTGGTTGTAAATTCAAGTCAGGGCGGCGGCACCAAAGACACCTGGGTTTTGGAGGAGTAAGGCCGTGCTTGGTAAAACCGCAGGTGGGGTATTCTGGATGTTCCGCTATCTTGAACGGGCGGAAAACACAGCACGCTTGATTGACGCGGGTTTTCGCATCGCACTGACCCGCGCTGACAGTGCAGAAGATGAGTGGGCTTCCATAATCTCAACGGCTGGCGTTCGCGATATTTATGAGAACGAGTATGAAAGTTTCGATGCAGCCACTGTGATTGACTTTCTGTTACGGGGTAAAAACAATCCTTCAAGCGTTGCGTCAGTCATTGAAGCGGCGCGAAACAATGCGCGCCTGGTGAGGACAGCACTTACAAGGGAAGTCTGGGAAGCCACCAATGAGTGCTGGATGATCCTGTGCGATCTCCTCAAAAAGCCTGTCCGGGATCGTGAACTGCCAGAAGTCCTTGCCAGCGTTCGTCGGCAAACAGCTTTGGTTCGCGCAGCCCTGCACGGTACCATGTTGCGCAACGACATTTTCGATTTCGGGAGAATTGGCACCTTTCTGGAGCGCGCTGACAATACGGCACGCATACTCGATGTAAAATATTACGTATTATTGCCCTCTGTATCCCAGGTAGGTTCAAGGCTGGACAACACCCAGTGGGATATGATCTTGCGCTCAGTTTCTGCGCAGCGCTCTTATCGGTGGCTTAACGGCGGAGATGTAAATCCTCGAGGAATTGCTGAATTTCTTTTGCTGGACTCGAGAATGCCGCGCTCACTGGCATTCTGTTATTCAAAGATTTCCGACAATCTGGGCTACCTCGAAAAAGACTATGGAGAACGTCATTTGTGCCACGAGCTGGCGGATGCGATTTCAGACAGATTTTCAACGGGTGCCATCGAACATATATTCGAGGATGGACTGCATGAATTCATCGAGCGGTTCATTTCAGAAAGCAATGCTTTGGGTTTACAAATAGAAAAAGACTATCGTTTTTATGAGTAGCCGATGAACCTGTCCATTTCGCATACAACCACCTATACTTATGACCAGCCCGTGTATTACGCCTTGCAGCAGGTTCGCCTGACACCAAAAGACCGCTCGTGCCAGAATGTTCTTGATTGGAATATCGAGATAGAAGGCGGAAAAATCGAACTCGAGTTTGACGATCAACACAACAATCGGGTTGTCCTTGTCAGCTGCGATCCGGGCCAGGAAACATTGATCGTATCTGCAAATGGCATGGTAGAAACCAGTGACAGTTCCGGCGTTATTGGCCGTCATGGCGGCTATGCCCCACTCTGGTACTTCACACAAACCACCGATTTAACAAAACCCGGAAAATTGGTTCGAAACCTGGTCTCGACCATCCGCGCGGAAGAGGCAGACAATCTCGAAAGATTGCACCTGCTTTCAAACTTGGTTCTTCAGCAAATCACCTATCAGACTGGCAAGACGCGCACGGACACAACTGCAGAAGAAGCACTGGCAGATGCTGTTGGCGTTTGTCAGGATCACGCCCATGCCTTTATCAGCGCCGCACGGCTTATGGGTTATCCGACGCGATATGTCAGCGGCTACCTGATGCTGAATGACAGAGTTGAACAGGATGCCACCCATGCATGGGTAGAAACTTATGTAGAAGATCTGGGGTGGGTCGGATTCGACATATCCAATGGCATTTCTCCGGATGAAAGGTACGTGCCGGTCGCAACCGGGCTTGACTATACAGAGGCCGCGCCAATATCGGGAATGAGGTTTGGTGACAGCACTGAATCAATGATTGTCAGCCTTCAAGTTCAGCAGTAAGTTCCGAAACATTCCGGGGAGATTCGTTTTCAAATGACCTATTGTGTTGGTGTGCGACTGAACAAAGGACTGGTATTCATGTCTGATACCAGAACCAATGCAGGCATCGACAATATCTCCACTTTCAGAAAGATGTTCAGTTGGTCTGTACCCGGCGAGCGCGCGATCACCCTCATGACATCCGGCAATCTGGCAACAACCCAGTCAGTCGTGAGCTTGCTGGAGGAACGCACCAAGGCACCGGAGGAGCGAAACCCTTCGATCCTTGAAGTACCCACCATGTTCCAGGCAGCAAGGTTAGTTGGTGACACATTGCGTGAAGTTGTCAGCTCCAATGCCACAAGTGGTCAAACGGCAGATTCCACCTTTAATGCAACAGTTATTCTGGGTGGCCAGATCAAGGGCGGAGCGCAGCAACTGTTTCTGATTTATCCTGAAGGAAACTTTCTGGAAGCATCTTCCGATACACAATTTTTCCAGATCGGAGAGACTAAGTATGGGAAGCCCATTATTGTGCGCGCTTATGATCCGGACATGTCATTTGAAGACGCCCTGAAGCTTTTGATGGTGTCGTTTGATTCAACAATCAAGGCAAATCTCTCCGTTGGCTTACCTCTGGATTTTCAAATCTACGAGAAAGACAGCTTTGCCTTGGGTGAAGAGCGTCGAATTACGCAAGACGATGAATACTTCAATTCTATTTCCTCTGGTTGGGGGGAAGCCCTCAAGATTGCTTTCGATTCATTACCAGATTTCAAACTATGAGCATCTGATCACCGGCTTTACCGGAAGACATTTACTCAACCATATGACACGCAACCTGATGGGCATCACTCAAGACACCCAACTCCGGTTCTTTTTGACGGCAAACCTCAGCAGCGAGTGGACACCGGCTGGCAAAACGGCAGCCCGCTGGCAGATTGACAGGATCCGGCGGATCGCCATCGATCATTTGCGCCTGAGCTTGAGATACACCCCGTTTTTTCACCGACGGTACTGCCGATAGGAGTGCCTTGGTGTAAGGATGTTGCGGGCTATTGAACAGGCTCTTGCGATCAGCATATTCCACAATTCTGCCCATATACATGACAGCGATCGTGTCACACATGTGTTGTACAACGCCCAGATCATGCGAGATAAAGAGATAAGAAAGCCCCCGCTCCTCCTGGAGGCGTCGCAGCAAATTCAGAATTTGCGCTTGAACAGCCACATCAAGAGCCGAAACCGCTTCGTCACAAATGATCAACTCCGGTTCTGTGGCCAAAGCACGAGCGATACCGATGCGCTGCCGTTGCCCACCCGAGAACTGATGCGGAAACAGTTCCTGCTGCTCTTTCCTCAGACCAACCGCTGCAAACAATTGATCAATGATCTCCTGTTTTTCTGCTTCAGATTTATCGGTGAGACTATCGAGAGGCTCGCGCACCACCGCCTTTGCCCGAAGTCTTGGATTGAGGCTTGAATAGGGGTCCTGAAAAATAAACTGGATTTTTCCCCGTGCCACCCTCAGATCATCATCAGAGAGAGCGAGAAAATCTTTTCCATCCAGTTGAACCTTGCCATGAAAGGCTTCGACCAAGCGGCCGACTGCCAGCGCCGCCGTGGTCTTTCCTGATCCACTTTCTCCAACAATGGCAAGTGTTTTACCGCGAGCCAGCTCAAACGAAATATCATCAACCGCTTTGAGGTAGGATTTGCCACCAAAAAATCCGTTGCGCTTCACCGCAAAGCGGACGCCAAGATGTTCAACCTTCAACAATGGCGAATGAGACAAGGTATTGGTCATGAAACCTTCTCCACATGCCAACAGGCTGCCTCATGTCCATTTTTGCCTGCCAGTGGTAGTGGTCTCTCCTGAAGGCATTTGTCATCAGCAAGCGGACAGCGCGCCGCATAGAGACATTGATTACGGCCAAATTCTGCAAGACCCGGAACAATGCCGCCTATCTCTGCCAGTGGCGGGCGTTCGTCTGTCAACTCCGCTAGCAGGTGCGGCACACAGGAAATCAATCCTTTAGTGTAGGGGTGTTTTGGATGATCAATCACCTGGTCTACTGGCCCGGCTTCCACTTTCCGCCCCGCATACATTACCAGCATGCGTTCTGCCATTTCTGCAACTGCACCCATGTCATGGGTTATCAGGATAATCGACGTCTCAAACTCCCGGCCAAGATCACGCATCAACTCAAAAATCTGAGCCTGCACCGTCACATCCAATGCGGTTGTCGGTTCATCCGCAATCAGGATTTTCGGCTCACAGGCCAGCGCAATTGCGATCATGACGCGTTGGCGTTGCCCACCAGACATTTGATGCGGGTAGTCATCCACCCTGCCCTTGGCGTTAGGAATACGTACCGCGTCCAACAGTTCAATAGCTCTACTTCTTGCTTGTGCGGCGTTCATGTCACGGTGTTCACGAAGCACTTCCGCGATCTGTTCACCAATCGTGAAAACCGGATTAAGCGAGGTCATCGGTTCCTGAAAGATCATGGAGATTTCATTGCCACGAATTTCTCGCATCCGCGCGTCACTCGCTTTGGTAAGATCTTCTCCATTGAACTTGATACTTCCTCTGGTAACTCTTCCTATGCCCGCCGGAAGAAGACCGAGAATCGCAAGCGCAGTCATAGATTTCCCGCAACCGGACTCACCAACAAAACTTACAGTTTCGCCCGCATTAAGGGAGAAAGACAAATCATCGATAACGGGAGCACTACCATCTCTGGTGGTCAGTTCAACACGCAGGTTTTCGATTTCCAGAAGCGGAGACATCAGCGTTTCCTAAGCTTCGGGTTAAGCGCATCATTCAGGCCATCGCCCACCAGTGAAATGGCCAGCACCGTAATAAAAATTGCCAATCCGGGAATGGTAACAATGTAACTTGAATCCAGAATATATTGGCGATTGGACCCGATAATCTGTCCCCAACTGACGATATTGGGATCGGTCAGTCCCAGGAAACTCAATCCTGCTTCAAACAGAATGGCCGACCCCACCATCAAAGCTGCCTGAACTATGATGGGTGGCAGAGCATTGGGCAGGATCACGCGTCCTATCAGTTTCCAGTTTGAAACCCCTGAAGCGCGCGCTGCAGTGACATATTCCAATTCCCGAATACGGAGGAATTCCGTCCGGGTAATCCGCGCTACGGGAGGCCAGCTCACCACTCCGATTGCAAAGGTCACGATTGGCAATGATGCTCCAAAGAGCGCCACAATTACCATCGAAAAGAGTAGCGTCGGCAGCACTTGGAAAAACTCAGTGATCCGCATCAAAACCTCTTCTACCCAACCCCGATAGAAGCCCGCAAGTGCACCAATCGTGATGCCGATGACAACGGTAAGGAACGCTGCAGCCAATCCGATGGCAATGGAGACACGCGCGCCGTGCAGAATCATCAGGAGGAGATCGCGTCCCAGATAATCTGTCCCCAGCAGATAACCTTCTTCACCCGGCGGAGAAAAGGGCGCCCATACCATGTCAAATGGATCACCCTGATACAAAACAGGGCCAAACACGCCAGCAAAAATAACAATTAGCAGAACAATCAAGCCAAACATCGCCGAGTGATTACTGCGAAACATGACCCATGCTTCCTTGAATGGATGGCTTGGCTTCTGGAGTTCTTCCTGAAGGTTGATGCGTGTAACACTCATGCCTTGCCCCCAACTCTCGGATCGATCATTCGCAAGACCAGATCGGTAATCAGATTGCCGATGACCACCACAATTGCCGAGAAAAACAAAATCCCAAGAATGGTTGGCGTATCTCTCGCAATAATGGATTGGAAGGCAAGCGTACCAAGGCCCGGCCAGCTGAACACAGCCTCCACCAGTACAGCTCCAGAAATCACGGCTGAAAATTGGAGGCCTGCAAGCGTGATAACCGGTGAAAGCGCGTTCTTAAGTGCATGCTTGTAAACAACTTGTCCCTCACTCAATCCCTTTGCCTTGGCGGTGCGGACATAATCAGAACCCAGAACCTCAAGCATGGAGCTTCTGCAAAGTCGCGAATAAAGCGCAAGATAAACGGAACAAAGCGCAATGACCGGAAGCACCAGATGATGTAACACATCAACTGTATGTGCGAAAAATCCACCTTCAATGGTAACATCCCGCATTCCGCTTGAGGGAAAGATCGGTAAATTCAGTGAAAAGGCAATAAGCAACAAAATCCCGGTCCAGAACACTGGTGCGGAATAACCAAACAGCGCAAGACCCGTTACAAAGTGGCTCGTCAGGCCATTCGGGTTTCTGGCTGAAATCACTCCCAGAACAACACCCACAATAAGTGCCAGAAGTTGCGCCGAAATGACCAGCAGGAGCGTTGCAGGCAGACGTTCGAGAATGAGATCGGTAACCGGGCGGTTGTAGAAAAACGAGTACCCAAGATCAAATTTAGCCACCTTGACAATATAAGAGCCGAGCTGTGTCAGGAAAGGTTGATCAAGCCCATAGTCCCTTCGGATTTGATCCATCACTTCAGGGTCAGCGCCACCGCTTGCCTGCGCGATTGTGTCCGCTACATCGCCAGGAGCCAGATGCAGCATGGAAAAGTTCAGCACCAGCACTGCAATGAGCAGCACAATTGCATAGAGCGCGCGGATAGAAATTGCCCGTATCATGGTCACCGGATTGTTTCCGTTCAGGCGGGAGATGAAAGCGCGGCAAACATCGCTGCCGCGCCCCAATGATTACTTCAGATAGGTCTTGTCCATTGGAGAACTGGTCGCCCAGATACCCAATGGCGGATTGCCCACCTTGTCACTATAGACCGTATGGTACGGCAGTGTGTTCATGAAATAGATTGGCAGTTCATCTGCGACGATCTGCTGGAACTCCGTATAGAGCGCTTTGCGCTTTTCAGGATCAGTTTCCTTGCCAGCCATTTCCAACAATTCATCAACACGCGCATTGGAATAGCCCTGCGTATTGGACCATACACCTTTCGCAATGTTGGAAGTCAGATAAGTCCGGTGTACGCCGATCACCGGGTCGCCCCAGTTAAAGACTGTATCCCAGCTCATATCAAAGTCCATCGTACCCATGCGCTTCGCCCAGGTCGGGAAATCAGCACTGGCGCGGACCGTCACATTAATGCCTACTTTCTTGAGTGCAGCCTTCACGTATTCAACCTGAGGTTTCACATCTTTCCAGCCAAAATCGATGGTAAGATCAAAACGATTTCCGTCACCATCTTTCGCAAAGCCGGCTTCGTCCAGAAGTGCATTGGCTTTATCAAGATCCAGTTCATACTCAGGCACATCCGCTGTGTGGAACGGGCTATCGGGATGAATGCCGGTTGCCGCATTGGCAGCGGTGCCACGCATGATCGCCTTGTGCACAAAGTTCTTGTCAATTGAATGGGCAATGGCTTGGCGAACCCGTTTGTCCTTCAATGGACCCTTGGTTGTATTGATCGCAAGCCAGTCAATTGGCCCGATAGCACCATAGCCTTGCGGCGTTACAGTGAGGCCCGAGGCTTTTTTCAGACGGTTGATGTTTTGCGGCACAACTTCAAACGCGCCAAACTGAACTTCACCATTTTCATAGGCAATGGTGCGCGCTGCCGGATCGGGGATGATCTTCAAAACCATCTTGTCGAGATAAGGGCGGCCTTCGATGAAATAGTCATCAAAGCGCTCCATGATCACATGCTCACCGCTTTTATACTCAACCAGTTTAAACGGGCCAGAACCCACAACATCAGCCGTATTACGTGGATGGGTTTTGGCATCCTGACCATCACCATAAACATGCTTTGGAATAATCGCCATCAACTGGCTGGACATCGCAAGCATCAAGGCAGGGTGTGGCTTTGACAAGTTCAGAACCGCTGTATGCGCGTCGGGTGTATCTACCGATTCTACCGGTGCAAACATGGCCTTGAACGGGTGGTTTGCTTTGATCACATCAACCGAAAATGCCACATCTTCAGATGTGATCGGTTTTCCATCATGAAACTTTGCATTCTTTACCAGGTTAAGCGTGACCTTCAATCCGTCATCACTGATGTTCCAGCTCTCCGCGAGATAAGGCTGGGGTGTCCAGTCATCATCATAGCGCAGCGGTGCTGCAAACAATTGCGTACCCGGAAAACCCGTTACGATACCCGACTGGACCGCCGGGTTCAGATTTCTCACATTAGTTCCAAGCGCTGCGACCAGTGTGCCACCGCGTTTTGCTTCTTCCGCAATGCTTGATGTCACAAGCATGGTCGTTGCAGCTGCAGCAAGAAGCAGGTTTTTTACAAGTGATTTCATATTTTTATCCTCCCAAGGCGCCGAACCTCTCCCGGGTTTTGCGCGCTACCCTCCATACAATCAGAAAAAATTTTCATGTACAATACAAATCGGTTGACCCAAAATTCACTGATGCCAAGATGGCGGGAATACGGAGCAACCGGTTTAGGGGCGATGCACATGATCAAGATTTTCAAAGCCAGAAAAATTCTGACCATGAACCCTGCACAACCAGTTGCCGACCATGTTGCAATCCGTGATGGAATAATATTAGGCGCGGGCAACCTCGAAGAATTGGCGGGATGGGGCGACCACGAAGTTGATGAGACATTTGCAGACAAGATTATCATGCCCGGCTTCGTGGAAGGACACGCCCACACCATGGAGGGCACGCTCTGGCGGCACGTCTATTGCGGATTTTTTGATCGCATGGACCCAAACGGAAAAATCTGGCCCGGCATCAAAAACAAGGAAGGCGTGCTTGCTCGCCTTAAGGAAGCAGAGCAAAACCTGGATAATCCGGATGCTCCGCTTCCCGGATGGCAACTCGATCCGATCTATTTCGACAATGTAAGAATAACCCGTCATGATCTTGATCAGGTTTCAAACACTCGGCCCATAGGAGTGCTGCATGCATCCGGCCATATCATGAACGTCAATTCAAAAGCATTGGAACTGGGAGGATTGCTGAAACCCGGCCTCAATCATCCGGGCATTCCACTGGGCAGCGATGGCCTACCTGACGGTGAATTGCGCGGACCAGATGTCATGACCCCGGTCGGTATCCATGTTGGTTTCGGTGCAGATATGCTCGACTGCGACGAACGAGGTCTGCGTGATTTCGGTAAACTCTGCGTTCGCGCTGGCGTCACCACAGTCACAGATCTGGCCGCACGATTACAAGAAGATACAGTCAGCATGATGCTGCGCATCACTGGTGAAGACCGGTACCCTGCACGAGTTGTCCCTCTGAGATTTTTTCATGGTTTGACACCGAAAGAACTGGTTGATCACGCAGAAAGCTTACTAGGACAATCAACAGATCGCCTGCGGCTGGGGCGCATCAAGATTGTCAGCGATGGTTCAATTCAGGGCTTCACCGCTCGCATGCGGGAGCCAGGATACTACAATGGGGCACCAAACGGCCTTTGGTATGTGGCACCGGATCAGATGGCAGAAATTTATGATCTAGCCCTGGAACGTGGGTTGCAGGTTCACACCCATACCAATGGTGATGAAGCAACGCAGCTTGCGATCGAAACGCTTGATAAAGCTCTGGTGAACCATCCGGTTCGCGATCATCGCTTCACGCTGCAACATTGCCAACTGGCAGATGCGGCCCAATTGCGGCGCATGGCAACACTGGGCATGTGCGTGAACTTTTTCTCAAACCACACGTTTTATTGGGGCGATGAACACTATCGCCTGACGGTTGGCCCAGAGCGGGCAGACCGCATGAATGCTTGTGCAAGCGCACTCGCAAACGAGATTCCTATGGCCATTCATTCAGACGCACCGATTACACCTTTGGGGCCGCTGTTTACCGCATGGTGCGCAGTCAACCGCATTACCGCGTCCGGCAGAGTTCAGGGTAAACATGAGCGCATATCCGTCGACAACGCGCTACGTACCATCACACTCGGTGCTGCGTATACCCTGAAACTGGACGGTGAAATTGGCTCAATAGAAGCGGGCAAACGTGCGGATTTTGCGATCCTTGAAGCCGACCCAACCGAATGTGATCCCATGGCTCTGAAAGACATAGCGGTATGGGGCACTGTGCAGGCCGGACGCATATTCGCAGCAAGTGATATTTGAGCCATGGACCCAGCTGAGCTGACAATCCCGGTAACAGTGATCGGCGGATATCTGGGCGCAGGCAAAACAACATTGATCAATCACCTGTTGCGCAATGCAGACGGGCGAAAACTTGCAATTCTTGTCAATGAGTTTGGCGAGCTCCCGATTGATGAGGACTTGATCGAAGCAGAAAGTGACGATCTGATCAGTCTGGCAGGCGGGTGCATTTGCTGCAGCTACGGCAATGATCTGGTCGCAGCCCTGGTCAAACTTGCAGATACCAAACTGAAGCCGGATCATGTCGTCATAGAATCGAGCGGTGTTGCCATTCCGAGTTCCATTGCGGGGTCTGTTTCCATTCTCGAAGGCTACTCGTTGGATGGAGTGATTGTGCTGGTCGATGCTCAAAATGTGCTTGAAAGAGCATCCGATACATATCTTTCGGATACGATTCTGAGGCAGTTGACGGATAGCAACATCGTTCTCCTAAACAAGGCTGATCTAGTATCCGGTCAACAATTGACTGAATTGAAATACTGGCTTGCAGATAATGCGCAAGGCGCGCACATCATCGCCACGTCGAATTCCAGGGTTCCATTAGAAGTAGTTCTTCAAAGTCAGTCCGAACATTACATCAGCTCCTTCGATACAAAGCCGAAACACCTCGAAGGCTTTGAAACTAAAACAATCTTCCCTGACCGGCCACTCGACTTAATTCAGTTTGGCAACGAGCTCATTGAAAAGAATCCTGATCTTGTACGAGTGAAGGGTTTTGCCAAAAACCTTTCCGGCGAAATAAAAACCATTCAAATTGTTGGCAAATATCTCAATATTTCCGATGCACCCACTAGCGTAAGCCCCGGCATCGTATTGATTTTTCAGAAAAATAATACATGTTTATAAGCCATAAGATTGATTGGGTAGGCTGGCCGATCAAAAAGCTCACGTTGGAATGGGGGTTCTGATGAGCAATGCCAGTGGCACACCGATAAAGCTATCGGTTTCTGGGGGATTCCGGCTCTACGATTCAGCCGGTGAAGAAGTGCGCCTTTCGCTCATTCGCAGCAATGCTACAATTGCCTATTTGGCCTTCTCAGAAACCGCAACTGCGAAACGCACCAAACTTGCTGGCATGTTGTGGAGTGAGCGGGAAAATGCAAATGCACTTCAATCTTTCCGTCAGGTTGCACTGCAGCTGAAAACCTTTGCGTCAGATCATACACCTGAATTTCTGGACATCACCAAATACTCGATCGCGCTTGATCGATCCCTGTTCACAAGTGAACTCGACATTCTGGATCAACCCATCTCCAATGCGAACATCCCGGATTTCTCTGCGCTTCCTGCTCCTGATAGCATGTTGGAAGATCTTGATGGCATAGATGAGGTCTTTGATGAATGGTTGCGTAGCTGGCGCAAAGAAACAGGTCAGAAACTGAGAGCGATACTGGCAAAGGTAATCGTTTCTCCCGAACTGGATTTCGAAGCCAGAACTCAAGCCGCCGAAGCTCTGGCAAGAATTGACCCGGCAAGCGAGACTGCAGCACGGCATCTGATTGAAGTTGAGTTCAACAGCAGAAACTCCGCAGCCATGATCAGGGTCTACCAAAGGCTTTGGGATGCATTGGCGGAAGACTGGG
>JAAUYH010084755.1_pt1 | contig 29237 bp, 23 predicted proteins | sample 7278061 | NCBI WGS metagenome assembly JAAUYH01 (sample SAMN14350203, study PRJNA611818) | marine sediment metagenome | isolation source: surface marine sediment (0.6m) | place: French Polynesia: Moorea | collected 2018-08
GACTGATCACCGATCGAGTGTAATAACTGCAATTTAATTTCTAACAATAAAATGTAAAAAATGCTTTCTCCATAAACGCTACAATACTTCATTGTTGCGTCTTCGACAGGTATCGCTCGGTACCTAACTCAGGCGAGCATACATGTGCTTCAATGACAGATAAGAATTAAATGCAGCAACAAAGCTGTAAATCTCACTTCTATGTAGGTAGCATCTAATAGTATCCTCTGATGGTTTCACGCCATTAGAAGCACGAAATTTTACAACAATATTGAACAGTGACATCTGATTGTTTCTCCGTTTATAAAGTATTTTGCGTCTTGCCCATCTCGGTCTTAATTTCAGCTTCCTGCCAATTCTCTCCTTTGTAACACCCTTTGATGCAAGTCAGTAGCGGCGAATGACAGTTTTCACTGTTCTTACAGGAATAGTATAGTTATCATGTACCTTTTTTGCGTCAAGCTAATGCCGAATATATCGACGACATTATTTGCCAAATCATCTGATTTATTTTTGGAACTTTGTTAGCGACTCATGACCGGTTCCTATTTTATATTAACATAGATCACGTTGAAATTGGAATAAATGATGCGTCTACAACTTAAGTTAAAATTCATTGAAGCAAAGAGGGTTTCAGTCATTTGTGCAGCTACTGTACAACAAGTGTCTAAAGTGTTAGGGAAAAAGAATTGACTGCATCGATTACTAAAAGGGGGTTGCGGCATAACTGATATCAGTAATTATATCAGTTATTTCTCGGTATTATATCGAAATTGCAGGGATCTAAAAATAATAAATGATATTGATCACTTTCAAGTAAGTTATTTTTTTGATCTGGGTAATTTCGATTTCCGTTATGTTTGGCGCGAATTATAGAGCATATATATCCATTCCGTGACGAGTACGAGTGTTTGCTAAGATTGTAGTACTTCGAGAAGTACTACTACATCGCTGAAGTAGAGGAATGGAGACGATCAACAAGCGATTCTGTTCAGAGGAAGAATCCGACCATGGGCTGGTCAACACAATTATGTTGGCGGAAACGTGGCTGCAGAAAAATTGTGCAGTCAAAGAAAAGTTCAATGGTGCATTCAACATGTTCTGTTCATCCAGAGCAGTAACATGCAAAGTGGAGAAACCCATGCCGATACCTAAGTTAAGTACTATACAAGGACAATTTTGAAACCGATAAAGAATCGACGTGCGCTGAACCGAAATAACATTGCTTCAAGTGGAATAAGTAAAACAAATGACGACTTAGAAGCCACTTTAGACGCATCAATAGACGAAATCAATGCGAAAAAGAAAGCAAAAAGTGCTAAAGAGAAAGCAGAGGTGAATGTAATGCAAAATAAAGATGTTCGAAAGAATGTCTTGTACTATTACGCGTTGACACGAATGAGGCGCACCTGAGTGCAGAGTGGGACAGAACCCATCTCAGTGACTCTGGCAAGAGTAGGGAGCAAACCCCGGCGAGCGCAGTCTATGCCAAAACCAGCAAGGTGTGGGTCAAGATCCAGATAGTAGGAATGCTAGCTTTTTCGAAAATAGGATAGATCCCTTAAATACTACTAATATAAATAAAACAGGTATCGGGAATTAGTACCTAACTAAAATAGGGTAAACACCCAAGTAGAAAGTGAATCATAGTCACGACGTACTAGAATAAAAAGAAGATAGGGTTTCTACAGCCAATGGGGAATTATCTATAATACCGCTACAGTTTCAACGGTTTTTGCGTTACAATAAAGAAAGAAGCAGCGTTGAAGGCTACCGCAAATGATACCTCTAATATGGTAACCAAGCATCCAGCTGAGAGTTCGGAGAAAGACATAGAAAATGATCCTGCCAAAATGTGACGTAAAATGTCTGGAATTGGTGCAGTTTATCGTATGGACGCTGAGTTGAAGCATCTACTGGAACAGGACAAGGAGCGCATTGCGAACGAACGCAAGCGTATTGAACTCGAAAAACGCCGTTAGGAAATGCAAGAGAAATAGTTTAAATGCGATGCAGAAGAGCGTCGCGCGACAAACGACCTTCTCACAATATTGATTGGTAATCGAAGCAAGAATCAAGGTACGCGATTCGAATGAAATTCAACTACTTTTTCTATTTTTGGTCCATCACTTGCGGCGTGCTGCACTGAGGTGCAAGCTCAGGACCGCGAAGCGCCGACCATAGAAAGGGAAGTCCGTCGGTAGTTCGAAAAATTTGTTACCTCTCCTTTAATAACATCTATTGTTTTTTGTCCATAAACAACTACTTAACTGATTACAATCTAAGTTAGTTTCTAGCGAAAGAGTAGTACTTCCGAAGCATTGACCTCGAAGTGAAACACTAGCTAAACAGGTTTTGATGTTTCGCAGAAATAAGATGACAATGTAGAGGTTTGTAACAGGTACTTATAAAGCTGAAGTTTTCAATGAAAGTCTTGTGATCCAAAATCTTGCTTCGCACTTTGTACCTCCACTCCACTCCAGTGCGTGCTGCATACACCGACGTATTGAACTCAAGTTTCTCCTCTGTTGCAACCAGACTGGTATGAGCAGTCGGAATCCAAGGGGGCAGTGCATACGATTGCTCACCGTAGATGCATTACTGGATCCCGTTGGTGAACAAGTTGTCACCTACCACTGTATCCAGAGTTGATTTAAGATACAGATATGCATCAGACTGCCTGCCTTCTATAGACCTGTGCATATGGAATATTATTTCGCCAAGTGCAGCTATTGTTCGATAAGACAACCAATGCATCCTCTTGTGTCCACTGTACACGGACCTTCGATGAATATTTCCACTAAGACGAGCAATCTTAATCTTTTTCCCATCAATGAATCCAACAATTAGTAAACATGCCTCTGATATGATGTACCACTTCTGCATAACTAATTGCTCGTTGTTTCATAAGTTCAGTATGAAATATAGTGACCAAGTGCCCATAATTTGTAACAATAGTATATATTCGTTCATGGAATACTTCACTTAGTGCAGACTGGAGTGCTTCTAACTGCTGTTCCAAATATTTCCATTTACAAGGATAGGATAGACGACGCTACACAATACATGTTTTAGAAATTGAAGAACATATGTATCAGTTTCTTTCTGTTTTCTCTCCACTCGAAAACATTCGATGATGTTTGTATGTCAGCCTTCAAGAAGCGATATTGACGGTAACATCCTTCGTCGCTCAGTGAATCAATAATAAACTTAGTATCAGAAAGATGCAAACTCCTAGATAGTTGTAATCCATTTTCATCGCACAATTTTCGAATTTGTTTATGTACGGACTTGTAACATTTTGTTACCAGCCCGAGTTGCCATGCACAATACTGTAAGGTAATACTTCTGCTTCTTTAGCAATAATTGACGCTGCAAACGTTTCTGGTTCATCTTTATTACATATACTCGGATTCATCCTCTTCGCAATGTTACATTTTAGTGTAATACTCAAATAGCTAGCCTGTTTCGGCTCGAAAAATATTTTAGCGGGATTCGCTAATGTATCGGTTATATATCGATATGAAAATTGAAATGCTCTCTGATAACTGATATCTGCTGTTGCGTATGTCCTCTAATGAATCTGTGCATGTAAAACGAATTTAGACAGTCTAAAATGGTGCTGAAGATAGACGAGGATGCGATGACTTACTGGTTATAGTTGGAGGATGAATCGTAGGACAACTCTGAGATACTTAGCTTCAGAGCTTCTAGATGCTGTAGTGTTTATTAACGCTGGAGGGCTTTACTCCGGTTGTGTCCGCCGAACGAACAAGTCAGAGGAGTCTCTGAAACTTTATACTAGTTGCTAAAATATCTAGGTTAACTTCAGGTCACCAGTTCTAAGTAAAGCTTTAACGATCACACTATGATCACAGACTTGAATAGCTGAAAAGTCACTAAATAGCCTTAGATTTTTACTTAGGGGTGTAGTGTCACCTTATTATGAGGCTGTAAATAATATGAATTTTATGGGATTTACGGACTTTGTACTTTCTTAGGTTCTGTGATCGGTGAGGAATTTGCGCTAGGACTCACAGTTATTTAGACCCAAACATAGCAGTCATCGGTAAATAATGTACTGTACTCAGCAATACAGTACGAACTCTCGGCGGTTGAATTTTCACAGAATTCGTGCAGCAGTGCAGTACATACTATAGTTTGTACGCTTTAAGTAGGCTTATAAAAACTAGGCTTACCATATGTTAAGATTAATTACCGTCAACGTCCTGCTAAATGTAGAGTACTAAGCTTTTATGACAAATTGCTGGTTCAAGCTAGTCATCGTACAGAGTACAACGGTGGAAATGAATGGAATAGTTTTCCTTGAGTAATATGCTCAGTAGAAAAAGTTACTGCAGTCTAGTTTATTTTACTTTTCTATTATTACTCCAATTCTAAAAACACGTTCGCTTTACATCCGCTTCAACTTTCAAATTGCCTAGAATTATCACTTTACGACATGAGAGATAATTACATTGATTATTGGATTTTCATTTTACATGATGTCCTCGATTTTGAGTTGATTTTTTCATATCCTGTTGATCTTATATCATTTTCGACCGTAACTATACTTGACCTCAGGGTGACTTAGAGTTTTAAGGCGTACTATAGTCATACAGCCTCATCCTGGCCTGATACTCCCGGCTACCGAATGCGATGCTCTAAATCAGATGAATTGCATCCCCTTGGTCACGTGTTCGGCGATCTAATCTTAGTTAATGTTTGCATATCATTTCTGACATTAATATTTGAAGCAGTGAGAATGAAGTATGGATTCGTGCACATTGAAAGATCGAGTGTCGCGAGCATTAATTTCATTACTAGAGTGTGGTAATCCTACGTTCGAAAAAATCGTATTTGGCCTCGTAGTTGTAACGAGCTAAAGTTGCTCTGGTTTGTTTGGAACTAAATAAGTAATAGTTTGTCTCCTGTTCTACTTTTCTGCTTTCATTTGTTCTGGATAAATTGAAATATTCCACAAACTGGCACTCTTGCTTCATCTGCAATTCGAAAAGAATTATTTTCGTACATGTTAAGACTGAAAGTTCGACGGTAGAGTTCATCAGAGAGAAATATCAAATGCCCGATTTCTAATAGATTCCCCTATTCATTTAATTTTTTCGGGGGCCCGAAGATGCCAAGATATGTTAGATGAATACTTGAAGCCTGTACCGTTGTAAGAAATGCACGGAGTAAAGTCTAGCTAGAGCTGGAATCGGAAGTACGTTGCTACGATTTTCTCGATGAATACTTTGTCGTAAAAGGATCATTTGAAATTGGGAACGAATTTCGCGGGGGCCACTAAAAGTAGGACACGCTCGTTTTGCGTAAATTCTGCATCCACAAATTTCAGTGGAATTCAACCGAACTTTAGAGTTTGAGTTTAGGAAGTACAATGAAAGCATTCAAGAAGACGCGCTTTATCGAGCAATCAAAATTTTTCTGGTACGTCTGAATCCTGGATAATACCCAAAGGGACAAATCAAGCACCTCAGTATAAAGATTCATCAATTTTCTTCTCTGCATATATTCGCAGATGTCCCAAATCTCCACTACTCAAACATAGCATTCAGTTTGAAAGGTAAATAAGCTATTCTGCCACAAAACCAGAATTTGAGGAAAACATCAGTAGCCTAAAAGTTACCTAGAAAGCCTTCGATAGTTTACCTTCATTCAATTGGCTTCCATCGCCATGCATTCTTGTTATAGCACGGAGTAAAAACGCCTTTTGCATAAGCTTAAGTTTGGAATAAATTACTGTAAAATAGACGAGTCTTCTTGCGAGATGCGAATTGAGATAAATCTGGAGATAACGCAAATTCGAGGTGACAGGTGGTAGAAATACAGGGAAGAAAAACTGATTCCGTAACATGATTTTCACAGTAATGGGCGCGTCTAACGGGATTCCAGGAATTTACTTGATTCGGCTACTATAATGAACAGAAGAATAGAAAGCTTAACCTTATTAGATGAGTGAGTTATTTGATTTCTCGTTTCCGTCGACAATACTCGTTCATGTTGTAAACTCAGCAAGCGTGAAATAGAGCCTGTGGTCCCAAAAAGAATGGAGAGGATGACTGTTTGAGGCCTATGCTTTGCTTGAGCTCTTACTTTTTGTTCTTCCCTGCTGTATGCAGTTAGCCTGAGACTTATCGAGATGTGGATCCTAATTATTCTACTACTTCCACTGGAAATATCTAGAACAATAATCTTCTCACAAGTTTAAGTCTCTGCCTATTCTACTCGGCATACTGTCATATCGAGCTCTAATCAGCCGAAGTTAAAAATATTTGGCTGGACAGTGACGCCTCACAATCCAAATCACCTGCTATAGTATAAATAATTCGCAGCACAACTTAGTTAAGCTCCTGCTTGAAAATTTGTTGATAGAGTGATGATCAACAGAATTTTTGAAAACTAGGAAAAAGCGGCTAATATATAATAGAGAACTTAGCGTAGCACGAAAAAAAATCTTCAAGTTAAAATATAGAAAAAATAATCGTTAGGAGTGGCAAAAAATTTGATATACTACTCATAAACTACTGAAATACTCATCAGTTGCAAGCCACATCTACCTTTGGGTTTACAAAAAAGTTCAAAGTGTATGAAAGAACTTAAGGATAGATCGAAAGACATGAAAAGGAGTTGAGCATATCCCAGAAATTCACCTACTTTTCGTCAGGATTTATATGAAATCACAACAAGTTAAGTGCCAGGTTCAGAATATTTTTTGATACCTTCGAGTCTCCAATTTGATTTCGGAATCGGGCATTTCTGCTAGATATTGGCAAACCTGTTCAGCAAATGTTCTAATTGCATGACAACACCATCACATTCACTCGTGAAAACGAACTGAATTCATTGCACAAGAGCTCTTTGTGCGAAGTTCAAAATAAAATATTTGAGATTATACAGAGAGACAGTGCTCAAGTCGATAATTGTATGAATCCAGGAAAAACCAGTTTTTAGAACGGGTGCGGCAACAATCCGTCGTCAACACTAACCTTGACCTGAAAGTTGGCTCAAAGCCTGCATTCATTCAATATTAGAGTATGAGAAATTTAGAACCGCCAATGCTTTTTAGAAGTACATTACACCGTCAGCTCAATCAGGCTTCATATATATATGTATAGTTGAAGGTAAAGAATTTATGCGACAATTCGTAAAAATGGAGTTTCTGACGTTTTCAATGCAACAGAAGGCGAAATATGTAACCTGGTACATGGAAACGCAGTTTATTACAACCGTCCGAAGGTGGTATCAGACTAAGTATGGAGAAACGCCACCAGTAGGCAACACAATCCTACGCTGGATAAATAATTTTAATTCGGAAGGAAATGTCGAAAATAGAACTGGACGTGGGAGACCTCCGGTGACTGAACAGTCCACAAATTTGGTTCGATCTTACTTCAGGCGGCATTCTAGAAGGTCAATAAGGCAAGCAGAAAGGGATCTACCGATTGCCTAATCGACAGTTTGGAAAATTCTGAGAACTCTCGTTCACATGTTTCCGTCCAAGATAGCAGTAGTTCAGCATTTACGTGACAATGACAAGCTTAATCGAGTCAGGTTTGCAGAGTAGTGCAAGCTGAAAATGTCTACAGATGAAAATTTCTTACGCCGTATTGTTTTTTCTGATTAGTGTGTCTTTCATGTTTAGGGGATTGCGAGCACTCAGAATACTCGCATTTGGGGAACAGAAAATTTACGAGTGATACAGGAGCATGAAGGACATAGTGAAAAAATAACAGTCTGGTGTGCTATTCACTCTGAAGTTGTGCTAGGCCCATATTACTTTGACAATGAAACAGTGAGGAAAGAAGATTATTGTGAATAATTGGGCACTTACTTCAGAAACGAATCTGAAAAATTCCTTGAAAAGCCATTATTCCAGCAAGATGGTGCCCCACCATACACGAGTCATGACACTTGTGACCTTTTCAGAGAAATATTTGACGAAAACTGGATAGGAAAATATGGCCCGGAAAACTGACCCGCTAGATCACCTGGTCTTACTCCGCCTGACTTTTTGTCTGAAAATATGTTAAGAAATGGGTGTTGAAGACTCCTGTCAATAACTTGACTCAGCTCAAAAGAAGAATAATGCGAGCAATAAGAAGTATAACGATAGAAATGATGAACAGAGTGTGGAAAAATTTAGAAATTCGTTTGAATACAATTATTAGAGAAAATGGTGGCTATATAGAACATTTATAGTACTGCAATAAAACTTGATGACTTACTCTACAAGTCCATATAAATCATGAAAAGCACACTCCTTAAATGTTACTTTGATAATCTTGGGAAATGTGTCACATATTTTATGCTTAACTTGTTTGATTTTAATGTGTATGATAGGACCGATTGTGTCGTGAATACTCGGCATGATAAATATTGAATCGGAATGGGTCTAATTAGGAATTCACCACGCGAAGTCTGAATATCGTTTTGCTGATGTTCCGTCAAATTTCAACTCTTCTGCAGTGGAAAGCAACAAGCCTTTGCAGTGATTGGAAGTAGGAGAACTACATTACGAGTAAATATTCGGGGAAATCAAGATGATTGAGAACGCGGAAAGTAAGTTCGCTGGAACAAATGTAAATTACATGTTATTAAATACAAACGACTTGCAGAAGTTCAATAAGCGGGATTACGAAACATCAGACATGGTTTACGATTATCACTATCTTTCAATATGATAAATAAAACGAGCATGCTCTAAAAATAATTATCGTTGAATATCTTGATCAGTTGAGTTATTTCCGAAAGTGACCAACAGCGAAATTGGTAATATTTTGCCGCTAAATTAGTACAGCTGTACAGTACCCCGTACCGTCAAATTATTGTGGCCATGTTGCCGGCTATTAACAACACTGAGTATTAGCTTTTTCGGGTAGTATTACGAGTTTTTTGAAGCAGTACAAAAGTAAGAATCCGTTAATGATGTGTAGTACTGAATTACCAATCTGGACGATACTACCACGGCTATGTGAAGACAAAAAATCAGTTGATTTTTCTCAAAATTTTCTGCAGATTCCTTTCTTTCTACTTTGTCTTTCGAAAACTGGCCATAACAGAGAAAGTTGCTATGTTTGTAGGTCAAATGTGCTGCCTGACGGAGATTGAGTGTACCGATTGGCGCAGCAAGAAATACGTGTCGAACGTCTGGGCTGAATGATCGAACTTGAATTTCACAAATGTTTTCGCCTATTCTCTTCCCCGTAGTACTTAGGTGGATTTTGAGTAGTAGACAATATCGTTACACTAATTTCATGTTATAGGGTACCGTACCGCAGACGCTCGTAAGCACATGATCATTAGACAATACTAAATGCATCACATGCAGAAATCTACTCGATCGAACTCAACGTTTTGACAATTGTAAATTAATCTTCAGGCATTTTTTTCCTAATTTTCTTTGTAGTACATATTAAAGGTGGTCTGTTACCAGTGCATATTGCTGTATCCAACGAACCTTTATATTCACATGTATCTGATGTAAAAATTCTAGAACAATATCCTACTGGTTCATTTCGTTGAGTATCTGTATTACTCGTTTCGGTGTCTCTCAGTCCTAGCTTAAAATATTGTCGTACTGTAGTGACACATCAAGTAGGCGAAAACAGAAAAGTAGTTCGTGCATCGTCGTCAGTGCACGAGTAGAGCGGCGTCGTCGTCGGCGCGCGCTCGCCCACTTCTAGAAACCTTTATTTTTGGTCGTTTTCGTCTTGTCTGTGGTGTAGTTACCTTTTACAAATCTCAAAGTACCGAAACTAAAATAATTAATTTAGCATCTGTGGCAGGCGTAGAATTACGTTAATGGGGTGCACTATTTTTGTGCACCAAAAGTGCAAATAAAAGGGGTCCTATTCGATGTGCTGCCATCCCTCCCCCTCATAATTCACACGTACAGTATTTCCCCGTTATAAGCCTACCAATTTTCGTTGCCATGAAGCGAGTAAGTCAAATGACGGGGTGTTCACAAATATTAGGAAAATACGAAAATAAAGCACAGTTCACTTGAGCAATTTGAGGAGGACAAAATTTTTATTCAAAATTTAACAGTTCTATTTGGTAGTGTTGAGGTAGTAAGGAAGGGATCTTGGAGGAATGTCAGTAATTGCGACGCGGATGCATGGTAATAGTGGACGGAATGTGATATCGTTCATTATGCGTAAAATATGACTGATTTTTTTGCTCTATACGAGTTTGTAGCCCTACACAGCAATGAATGATTCAGAGACAGAGTTCCGGTTTGCATCAATTTTCTTATTTCCGACATTACCTTAGTGCACCGTGAACTATTGCTTGTATTACAACTAGGCATTTAAAAGCTGTATATCATACGTCGTGATCGGGCAAAAAGCGGGGGATGCCTTATAACGGGGCGGGTTTATAACGAGGAAATACTGTTCTGAAGTAACCCACGCATTTCGGTTCGTAATTTATTTTATGGAGTTGGTTGCGATTAAGATTATTTTTTAATCATAACCAAAAAAACCATAACCATAACCATCGCCCTCTCTTTCGTAATCCCTCTAATGGAAATCATTCTTAGTTAATTTTCCGTACCCCATACTGTAATTAACAATAGACATAGTGTTTTCCGAAAGGAAGGCGACAATAGAGATTTGGTATTTGCCGATTGCTGACCCAACATAAGGTTTGATTTAAATGGCCATCAACTAGTTAGTACATTTTGTTTTGTGTTAGTGATTTCTACAAAATAGGACCATAACATGGAAGACGACGGCCAACATAAAGTAGAAACCAGTGATGGAAGGTAATCACGAGGAAGTGAATCAAGGTGAACGAAAAGAAATGATTGACGACAGACCTGATGATGTTTCTACAGATAAAGCAGAGGCCGCTATGGATGAAGCTAATGAATCAGACGACAGCGTTGTTTACGGCGAACTCATTGATGATGGCGACGAGGGTGCAGAAGTCGAGGGAGATACCATGGAAGATGGACCTGATGATAGTGTGAAAGTTTTTCGAAACCATATGGCGGAGACCCTAGCAGTGCACTCAAGTCCACTCGATGTAAATCTTATCGCATCAGGGGCATGTGACGACCGAGCCATTCTATTCGATATTGACCAGGGACGCGACTTGGCTGAGCTAGATGGACAAGGGGAATCTGTATCTTGCGTTCAATTTAGCCACGACGGGAAATTTCTCGCTATCGGTTCTGAAAACGGTACTATCTCAGTCATGTTTATGCAAGGAGCGACGGCGCCACAATCAGTACTTGACGGGCCGTCTGAGGCTGTTACATTTTTAGCATGGCATCCACGTGGACCAGTACTGCTTGCAGGCTCCGAAGATAAGTCAGTGTATATGTGGAACGCAAGTAAGGGACATTTCATGATGGCTTTTGTTGGTCATGAGAAATCTGTGACCTGTGGCTTCTTTTCGGGTGATGGCAAAAAAGTGGTGACGGCATCACTCGATAGCTCGATTCGCGTTTGGAACCCGACAACTGGTACTGCAGAAGTCCGTATTCAGGCGAATCAACCAGGAATTGGTGGCGCTTTTCATGCAGATGAGATTCAATGCCTTGCGATTGGTTTTGTTGATACACCACTCTCCAAGATTGCGGTTTCCGGTGGGTCTGCCGGTACGGTATTCGTCTCGAACCTGGAATCTGGGAAAGTTGTCACGCAGTTGCCTAGCCATGAAGATGGTGTTGAGACAATCGCGTTCTCTCCGCCGTCCATGAGACCGTACATGTTGGCCACTGCGGGAGGAGATGGTATTATTCGCGTGCGTGACATGGAAGCTGGTGCAGAGCGGTGCACATTCACACATCCTCAAGTAGTTGCGAAAGTAATATGGCACCCAACCAAACCAATAATAGTATCTGGTTCATCGGGTGGCACCATTTGTTTATGGAATGTGCTAACTGGTCAGAAACTGGCGGAACTACGAGGACATTCCGACTACATCACAGACATTAGTTTTGCAAGTAACACTCAGGCTGTTGTTTCAACATCTGGAGATGGAACGGTACGAGTTTTCGACATTCGGACAATTGTACAACAGGGGTAAAGAAAATTGCGAGTATCAAAGCTTAGCGTTTTACCCAAGTGAACGACTTTCGAGCCTTCTTCCGTCCATACTTCTTGCTTTCCACAACACGACTATCGCGAGTCAGAAGACCATCCTTCTTCAGCGGTTTGCGCCAATCTGGATTCCACTTCAGCATCGCACGAGCAATACCATGTCGCAAAGCTTCTGCCTGTCCAGTCATTCCGCCACCGCGAATTTCGCACTTCACATCCATAGCATCAGCCTTTCGAAGTAGAAATAGTGGACGAAGAATTTGTTCCCTGTGATCGGCGCGAGGAAAGTATTCTACCCAATGCTTGCCATTCACAGTAACCTCTCCGTCGCCGTCACGAAGCCAGACGCGAGCCACACTTGATTTCCGTTTTCCAACAGCAACTGCAAAGCCATCATCATTCACCTCTCGAATGTATATCGGTCTTGGTGCTTCGGATTGTCGCTTACGCCAGTACTTCTTATTTTCGCTTAATTCTGCAACATCTACGTGAGCCAGCGGATTCTCATGGGGGTTAAGAGGGTCGGGAAGCTGGTCATGAATCATCGGCTGGATGGAGTCGGTTTGGGCCATCCGCCGATTATTGCAGAACATAGAGGATGAGCTATTACATGACCGCTCACTGAAACTCGATGTCAATGACGCGAAAGCTCGGCCATGATACAACAAAGGAATATCCGATCCTGAACGAGCGGTGGTCGCTCTCGCAGTTAAATTACTGCCACACGCCCTGCCAAATCTTGTAAGGGCGGCGGCCATCTTGCTTGATTGGGGGTACTGTAGACTCTGTTGAGCCAATGCACGCGACGATTTGGGTTTCATTGAGCTAGAGTGTATGATGTGAATCATGTTTTTTGGAAAATTTTGAGCACTTCATTGATCCTGGACCAGCTTATGTTCATATGGTGCTGGAAGAGTGCCTAGAACGCAATCGGTCGCAATACACCTGAAGTGGATGCGAACGAATGCGCCAAAGCCAGGTTACATTCATTGTTCATCATACGTTAACCCGCCAGTGTGGGCTATCATTCTCGTGGTTTTCGCCAAGTATGTGTTGATTGGAACACTAGAACTATTCGCGTTCGAGTAGAACCTATTCATTTCAGAGCATTTATCGGATGAACGACAAACGTTTGTCTTTTGCCGGTATGCATGGCGCACGGTTCGCGTTGTTGCGCAGGTCTCAAGCATGTGTTTGTTCTACCCGAATGGCACTTGCTGAAGATAGCAAAGATTCCATTGGAAAGTTACGTGATTTGCAACACTCTATAATGTCGAGAAGACGAAAGAAAGCTCGTGAAATGAGTACCGCTCGTGAAGATGTGGACTCTGCATCAAATCCTCCCGAAACTGAACATGTTCTAAACGGTAGAACAGACAAAAGCGATGACTCAGTCACCTCTAACATTAGCGATAGTCCTGAAATTGCTCTTGACTTGCCTGAATTTGTTCGAACTTCACAGAATAGTGTGATGAAGAGGAGAAGAGCCCGATTTTCTGTTTCCAATCAGAGCGCTAATAACCGAACAAGCGCCAATGTCGATTCCAGTGTGATAGATGGTGTGAATAACTTGAGCTTGGGTACTACGAAACCCACCGGGGCGTACGAGGTGAAAACGAAAAAGCGCGATACTAGATCGAAACAAGGAATGGTGGTTGAGGTGCTTTCAAAGCCTACCAATTTTGAGGACGAATCGAGTGATATCGATCAAGATCGTACGCATGGTCGATTTAAACTTGAAAAACAGGATGGATCCCTTCCTTTAGCTTGTGCTCCTGAAAGGAAATCACTAGCGACTGTCGCTACAGCTGATCCAGTATTTGTTCTTATGCCTAGTCTGGAAGAATTCACTATTCCAGTACCATTCCACAAAGGAGAGTGGCGTCTTCCGCGAGTTGATGCATATAAACCTGTTTCCCGAATTTCGAACGTGCAACCAACGTCGAAGGTGATAGAAAATCTCAGTGGTGATTGCGAAGAAATCCTTAAATGTCTGAACCCACAGCAGGCACAAGCTGTCACAGCGGATGTGGGGACTCCATGTTTGGTGCTAGCGGGACCCGGTTCCGGTAAAACCCGCGTTCTAACACATCGTGCGGCCTATCTTTGTCGTCGATATAATTTGCCGCCTCATCGAATCCTAGCTGTAACATTCACCAACAAAGCCGCCGAAGAAATGAAGAATCGACTGCGCGTTCTTCTGATGAACGGAGATGAACATGAGGTTGACCAAGAGGAAGATTGGTCATCTCGTCGAAGTGATTTTGTGGTCGGCACCTTTCACGCGATTTGCGCTCGTATTTTGAGAACGCATGGAGAAGCTATTGGTATCAATTCTGACTTTCAGATATGCGACGCCTCAGATTGCAAACAGGTGATTGCAACACTGATTCGGAAACGTGATAATGTTGAGACTGGACAGAAGACTCCGAACTTAATGAATGAAGCGGGCATGATACTGAAGCAAATCTCGAGGCTTAAGAACCATGAAGTTGACGAGATGAGAAAATCGTATTCGCCGCACATTTTCAAGAAAATCGAAACTTTCAGGGCCTCGTACGACCAAGCCCTACGAAGAATGAATCAGCTCGACTTCGATGACTTGCTACTTGAGACCAAGAAACTCCTACAAACATGTAACATTTCTCGAGAAGAACTGCAAAACCGATACCAGCATATCCTTGTCGATGAGTGGCAAGATACTAACATTGTTCAGTTTGAGATAGTCTCTATGTTGGCAGCGAATCATCAGAATCTATTCGTTGTCGGTGATGATGATCAGGCGATTTTCAAGTTTCGGGGTGCGGATGTGCGCAACTTAACCCGCTTTATGGAGAACTTTCCAGCTCATCAAGAAATTCGACTAGAGAAGAATTATCGGTCCAGCGGATGCATTGTGAACGCCGCTCAAAGCGTTATCGAAGTGAATCGCCAGAGACCGAGCAAAGTGATGCACACTTCCAATCCATTTGGTCCGCCATTAATCATATGTAACGCCTATGACGATCGAACAGAGGCGGCTTATATCGTGAAAACTGTGAAAGAAATGATACGTGAGAAGAAAATCGCGACCTTTTCCGATGTGGCCATTCTCTATCGAACGAATGCTCAAAGCCGTGTGATTGAAGAAGCTTGCATTCAATCATCGATACCTTATCGACTTGTTGGTGGAACAAGATTTTATGACAGACAGGAAGTGAAAGATGTGATGAGTTATGTTCGATTGTTAGTCAATCCGACAGATGACATTGCCGTCCTACGTGCCATTAACACGCCTACTCGAGGAATTGGTGCAAAAACTATTGAGGCCCTGCGCGAATCGGCCGACAGAAACCAAACGTCTATCCTCAAGGCCTTGGAATCCGAGTTTTCAGAAGAATCGGGCAATAGTTTGCGAAAGAATACGCTAAAGAAGTTGGCAGACTTTCATTTCATTATAGAAAAACTGAAAACCAGTATGAAGAACTTAAGCAGAAGCCAAAACGACGAGGAAATCAAATCCACCACAACAGCTGCTCAGCTGATTTCTGAAATACTCACCCTGACCGACTACAAAACTTTCCTAGAGAAACGAACAAAGACGGAAGATCCGAGTGGTGCGCTGAATAAGTTCGATGAAAGATGGCGGAATGTAGTGGAACTGGAAGCGGCAGCTGCGAGACATTCTACTTTGCAAGAGTTTATGGAAAGTGTATCGTTGATGGCTTTATCGTCCGACACAGAAGAAGAAATGAAGGACAAGGATACGGTGACGCTTCTAACGCTACATTCCGGAAAAGGGCTTGAGTTCAGGTCGGTATTTGTTACCGGAGTTGAGGAAGGAATCCTACCACTCATTCGTGGTAACGAACCGGATAGCTCGGAGGAACGCGAAGCTATTGAAGAAGAAAGGCGTCTTGCATTTGTCGGAATGACTCGCGCTAAGACTTACTTATCCATGTCGTATCGCTCCAGAGTTTTGAATCATGGGCGTCATGGGGCGTATTGGCGAGATTTGAAGCCATCACGATTTCTGAATGATATACCGAAAAGCTTGACTTCGCAAGTGCGCGCATCGTCGACCACCACCAATGGGCGATTACGTCAATCGATGTCGACAGTTGCAAGAAAGAGACCGGCGCAGTGGAACGTTGGTGATTGTGTGCGGTGTTCAACGAGCGGTCGAGGCACGATTACGAACAAGAAAGTTACTGCTGAGGGAGCAATTGTCGAGGTTCTTTTCAGCGACGGTACGAGGAAAGTACACAGTGCTTCTACAGATAATCTTGAACTTTTGTTTTCGCCTTCGGCAGGGTCGTACTAACTGTGGTGCACAGTAAATGAATCATCATTTGCCAATTGATCTGAAAAGTTTGAGTTCTTTTCGTCGGTCACTCGTCAACGACCTTTTCTGCCAATTGCTCTTCTTCAGTTTGACGGGCCGGCTGCCAACGTACTTCCCATTCATTTCACGGAGAGCCGCGACCATGTCTTCACCCGCAGCGAAACTGACAAAACCATATCCTCGGCATTTTCCAGACCGCTTATCGCGAACCAAACGAGCCATGTTGAAACTCTTATACCGTCCAAACGCATCGGACAGCTCCGTCTCGGTGGCATCGGGGGCAAGGTCGCCGACAAATATGCGAAAATCGTTCTCCGGCCATTCGCTTAGTGTGTTATCGGTCCACACATCGCCGGCAGCCATACGCTTCACTATGGGTTTCTTCGATGTCGATTTCGATTTTTGTGTAGGTGAGGTCACAGAAGCAGAGGCGGGAGGCGCAGTTGGTGTCGAGTAAGTTTTCCACTCCCATCTACCGCCAGTCCAAACCCATTCGCCGTTCGGCCCATCGTTTTTCTTCGAACGTGCCGCATTTGATGCGGCGCCGGTGATGGCGTCTGCTTCTCGTCTAACCGCCGCAGCAGCAGCGATTTCCTGTCTATCGCGGTCAAACATCTCTTGCTGCCAGGCTGGTCGCGCGGAGGCCTCCGCTTTCAAGACTACTTGCGCTTCGGTTGGTGGAGCGATTGGAAGCGATGGAACGTCATCTTCCGGTGGTGGCGGCGGCGGTGGTGGTGGTGGTGGTGGTGGCGACGAGGGTGGAGGGGGAGGGGGTAGACTCTTCTCTACCTCTGCGACATCTTGCTGTAGCTTCAGGAACTCGGCGTCCAAGTCATCCATGTGACTCGGGTAGTGTGAAGATGCAATGAGCCTTTCTTGTTTATGAAATGTAGTAGACCGTACAATAGATATTAGACCAAGGCTAACGGAATAGATTGGGAATGCATTAGATTTATTGTTAGAATAAATTTTTGTAGCACAGGCAAATTTTTATCGGAACCATTTTAATTCCTGCCTTACTCCCCTCTGAATCTGTTTATAGAACCTCTCTTGTGTACAGTTTGAAGGGTCAAGAAATGCCGAATGTGGGTTGCTGACGCTACTGGACTACGAAAGACAATGGAATGAGTAATAATGATTTGGAATGCTCATCAGCAGAGCAAACATAAGCCGAAACCATATAGACCAGCGTAAAATAAACGAACTAAAAAGCTTTGACATTATCGGAAACTAAATGGCGCCTTAACTATGACGCAATTGGTCTTTACGCTTCATCCACGATAGGCAGACTGCCTTAAACAAAAGAGTGTGGTCGCGAACCACGTTATGTTTTCGCGAGGCTCCCAGAAGACGAACTGAATCTTCTTACAACCAGACTTACTGCATGAGTTGAAGAGAAAATGTGACAGTTAATAAATCGACACTCGAAACATCATAGAAAGAAAACATAAGACTAATGGGCAGAATTGTTGATATCGCATCGAAGCGCGCTTCTAATGCAGCGTAAGAAAGTTAACATTCACATGCTTTTATTTCAGCCAAGCTTACTATACATAATGCTCACACTGCTGTCTTCAACGACGTCAACAAATTCACCCCACGTTTGACTTCTATTTTCTCACTCTCCACCTTTCGCTTTTTTCTCGGCGCCACTGCATTCACAACCACCATTCCACGTTTCTGTCGTTCTTCAAAGGACACACCATCGAAATCCGTACGCTCCTCAACTTGTTTCCCAAGTTGTCTGAAGTCATCAATCGATCGACACTTGGCCGTCGCTTCATTCAGGTCCATGTTCACATCCAGTCTGCTTCGTATCAGCTTGAACACATGTAACCGCACCTGTTTCATCGGCGTCTGTACCTCTTCCGCGATATCCAAATACTCACGCAACAACTCGAGTCTGCTGGGCATTTGTCCATCCTTTTTGAACATCGCCGGATTATCTAGTAATGCCCAAGCCGCCATCACCGCATCTGCCCCCGTGTACCGCATGGCCTCATCCGCATCTTCCTTACAACACACGTTCCCATTCGCAATCACCGGCACATCCAACGCATTCTTCACCGCCTTGATTTGGTCCCAATCAGCGGGTGGCGGATTCTTTCCTTTCTGTTCTCTCGTTCGTCCATGTACAGCAATTAGCGAAGCTCCGGCATCGACCAACATTTTCGCGTACGCCACAGTCTTCTCCACATCGGGGAAGATTCGAATCTTGCACCATATAGGAACTTGCAACTCCTTCTTCGCAGTGCCCACTATCCGACGCAACAAATCCCACTCCTCCATCAGGAACGACCCATATCGTCCGCGTCTCGCTATACCCTGGGGACAACCCAAGTTCAGGTCGATTGCGTCGACCTCGCCCTCCACATAGCGTGCCGCCTTCACCAAAAGCTCCGGGTTATTAGCACAAAACTGAGCGATGACCGGTCGGTCGCCCTCATTTGTGCCAAACTGCTCCTTCCGATACTTCTCACCATCGGTGAACATTCTCGAATGTAGCATAGGGGTGTACGCCAACTCCACACCATACCGTCGCACCAACGCACGAAACGCCAACTCAGACCCATCGACCATAGGCGCACATACGTACTTCGGCGCGCCCAGCGCACGCCAGTGCTCCCACGCGCGTCTCGAATGTTCCTCTTGCTCCGTGCTCAACCCCCCACGTTTCCCCCCGCCCGCGTCCGGCGCGGCCGCGCCGTTCGCGCTCGCGGCGACGTAGCCGCGCAGTCGCGCGAACAGTCCCCACATCGGCGGTCGCAACGCGGGCACCGCAGCGCATCGACCAGCCGCGCCAGTCGCCGTGTTTATTAGTGGAGCACCCACGAACAACAGCCTGATCATACTTAGCGCGGGAGATGAGCCTGCCGAGTTTTGTGTTGTACCCAGCGCACTGTTCGAGCGGCACCTCAAACGGCACTGCGGCTCGAAGCGGGCGACACCCACGGCGCGAAGTGAACCTGACCCCGCGAAACAAGCCGGCGATCCAGGCGACGTGGTGCGGGCGCGTGATCGCCGAGTCGGAGCAGTACGAATTTATCGAGGGCCGCTTCTACTTCCCCCACGACGCCGTCGACTGGTCGCTCGTCCTGCCCTCGGGTCTAATAGGGCATCGCAACCCGTGGGGCAAAATCAAGTGGTTCGACCTCAAGGCCAATGGGTTGAGACGCCGCAAAGCTGCCTGGGCGTTCCACCAGTTACGACGCCCCTACTCTCAGCTGAATGGGTACACCACGTTCTGGAAGGGCGTTGTGGTAGCGCAGACTGCAAAAGACCCCGAGCTGCAGGATCTGGCGGATGAGTGTGGAGAGTCTGCTGACGAGATTATCCAGTGGCTGTCAACTTGACGTTTTCATACTTTAGTAAGCTCTGATGAACTTCGCTTTCCTACAAGCGCTTGACGCTCAATAAAACGGCGAATCCACCTCGTGTTGCGTCGGCATATCAAGACTTCGTCCAGCTTCCACTATATCGCACCCCATCGATACTCGGCACTTGAAAGTGCTCTACATCGGTGTAGTGAGCTCTGCAACAAGACAACGACAAAGCTGAACAAAAAATCAACTATTTGCCAGTAACAAAATGCTTCGCATTCAACCGGCGCCGAGTCGAGAAGCCACGAGGAAAACCGGCATCGACCACATCGTCAACGACGAGCACAAAAAACCCGCTATGATCTCATCGCAACACGTTGGGTAAAACCGCCGACAGCACGATAATAATGCCGAAGAAAACGACCGACGGCACGATAGTCTTGGACGCGACGGCAGGCGACACCCACTTCCCACGGGACCACATGGCCCACCACACGCGAACCATGTTCCAATCGTCACGTCCGTCATACTTGATCTTGTTGAGCGTGAGGGCGACGTGAGAATGGCAATTGTCCGCGAAAATGATATGCATCCTTCCCTCGTACACGCGTGCCGCCACGTCCACGGCGTTGTTGTACGCCGTCTCATCGATCTTCGAGCTGTCGAGGTGCCACACGCGTCGTGGCGGACCGCACATGAACCGACCCTTCGTCACCTGCATCGCGTTAGCGCACGATACGCTCACATACTCGCCGAATCGGCGCGTGAACCTACCGTATAGGGGCCGCTAAAATCGCGAATAACGCCGTGCGAGTCCGCGATTCCGACATGTCCTATCGTAGGCAAGATGGCGGATACCAGTGGCAACGTCGTCCACACGACGGTGTACGAATGAGGGTGCGAGTTGGACTCCAATTCCAGCTCGAGTTGCTGCTGTTGCGACCTGGCTTGCATCTCCTTCACCCACACACAACGAGAGGAAAGAAGGCACGTAAGAGGGTAGAAAATAAATGACGAAACGGACATGATAAAAAATGATAATAACGTAGCAGCAATAAAAAACAGAATCGGAATCGTGTCTGTAATTCAAGTGTGGCCTTCCCATTGAAGTTGGCCTGCCTATGAGAAACTAGCGGGCAGACATTAATGCACGGACAAGCACCCCGGCAACTAGCAGAGCGCAAGCATGTTTAGCGGACTGTTCGGGCGCAGCCAGAAGCGCAACGCGGTGGACGCGACGAAGGCGTTGCGCGATGCGATAGAGGCGGCGCGAGGGAAGCCGCGTGGGGACGCGGCGTCGGCGGAGGAGATAGCGCGCACGATGCAGGTGGTGAAAGACATGTTGTTCCCAGAGACGGCGAATGGTGCGAGTGGGACGGCGTCGCCACCTGAGGAGGAGGAGGAGGACCATATTGGTCGTCTAGTAGATATCGCGCGCTCCACCGACCTGCTGCTGGTGCTCGGCGACGGACTCTCTGTCATGGGGTTCGAGACGCGCAAGGACGCGGTGCAGGTGTTTAACAACTTGTTGCGGCGAGCGCTGACAGACGAGGCGAGCGCGACGCAACTGGTGGGACGACATGGCGACGCGCTCGTCGCCACCTTGGTGCGCGGCTATGATGACGCGGACATCGCGTTAAATTGCGGTGCGATGTTACGCGAGTGTATTCGCTGCGAGGCGTTGGCGGGCGTTGCGATACGAAGTGCGGCGTTTTGGCGATTCTTCGACTTGGTGGAGGTGTCGGACTTCGATGTGGCGAGCGATGCGTTCGCCTCGTTCCGCGACATGCTGATTCGGCACGTGCCGGTGGGCGCGCTGTTCATCGAGCAGCATTACGACCGGTTCACCACGAGTTACAACAAGCTGCTGCGATCGCCCAACTATGTGACGCGGCGGCAGTCGCTCAAGCTGCTGGGCGTGCTGCTGATCGAGCGCAAGTTCTTCCGCATCATGACGCGCTACATCGCGTCGCCCACCAACCTGCGGCTGGTCATGAACCTGCTGCTGGACCGACGCTCGTCGATCCAGTTCGAGGCGTTCCACGTGTTCAAGATCTTCGTCGCCAACCCCAACAAGACGCCCGAGGTGCGCCAGATCCTGCTGCGCAACAAGGAACGCCTGCTGTCCTACCTGGAGGACTTCCTCGCCGACCGCCAGGACAGCGACGCGTCCTTCAACGAGGACCGCACCCTCATCCTCGAGGAGATCCGCAAGCTCTCCTGAGCGCGCAATGGGTAGTGATAAATACCGCTTATCTTTTGTGTTGAGGCGTGTTTCGGCGTGTCGTGCGCGCGCTTCTCCTAACTTGCCCCTATTTTCATATGTGGCGACCCATCCCCCCTGACGCTGTTGTTATTATTGTTGTAACTTACTGTACGATTCGAACTGCAATGCAAATGTGTTAAAATGATATCACGTGAACACGAAATCGCAGTGCGTGCACATACCGCATTCCGTCTTGACTTACCATTGGACCACGATTGTGGTGGTGTAGCGCGCCCGTGGGATCGTGGGCGACGACATGGTGATAGTTGGCGAACAGGCTGCAATCGATTAATTCATTCATGGCAATATGCTGGACAGCAGTGATGAGAGGACTAATTGAACACCGTGCATTAGGAGTCGACTGAGAAGGTGAGGCTGTGCGGTTGCGAGCGTGGACACGCGCGGTAGTGGGAGCAGAACGAAAGGGCGTGAGCGTTGGGTAACGACAAAAGCAAAGTACAGTACCAGCAGGTAGAGTACTGTTAGTATAAAAAACGGAATAGCAATGCAACACACGAATGCATTCAATCTACTCTCTACAGTACTTGTCTGGCACCCTCGTCGTCTCGCGACTCCTCGCGTGTCTGCGTGGTGTGCGCGAGTGGACGATTGTGTGACTAGGACATCGCACCGTCGTCGATACGACAAGCAACGCGATCGCCATCAAGCGCAAAACATTAGTACAGTACACTAGATGGCATAGTACAAAAGAATCGATTTACCGCGATATTAAAGTTCATCCATGACTGTGCGCGTGCGTGAACATTCGGCGTGTAGCATTTACATTGGCGGCTTGTGTGTGTGTGTGTGTGTTTGTGTGTGTGTGTGCATCGATTCTTGTTATTATCTTGTTCATTCACACATTTTCAATGACCACTTTGATGTGGGGGAACGATTCGCGCAGTTCATGAATCGCCGCCGCGGTGTACTGCCCAGTTTCCCATAAGTTGTCGTGATGTTTCGCGAGCGTAAGCTTGCGCAACGCGGGGCAGTTGTGCGCGAATTCTAGAATCGCCTCGTCGCCTACAGTACAATATTTCAAGTCCACCTCTTCTAGACCGCGTCGAATACGTCCGTTGCCAATCACACCCAATCCCGTAGAATTTACTACCGACAGTCCAGCCAACTTCAACACACGTATCGTGGACATGCCCGACAGTCGACGTAATGCACCTGGCTCTAGTGCCGACATATAGGATAGGTCGAGGTGTGTAAGCGGTGCGGCGAGGTCGGCACCGAATGCTGCGCCGGTGATGTTCGCACAGTAACACAGTGACACGGTGGCAAGGGAGGTACAGCGTGTGAGTAGTGGACGCACACACGCGTCGGAGAGGAATGAGTGCGCGAGATTGACAGCGGTTAGTGTGGGTGCGGCGGCAAGTGCGAGAGCATCGAAGCAAGGTGGGGTAAACACTTGCGGTGAGTAACCGGACAATACCAGTCGGCGAACCGCCGTCGCGCGCAGCAGCGCGGCATGCAGCGCCGCGGTGGCGCGATTCGGGTCGGATAATGCCAACGCTTCCAAGGCGTCTTGTGACAGGGCGGGTAGTGAAGGTAAGTAACAATCATGCAGCACCGCGCGCAAGCGGCGACATGTGCCACCTAGCGAGAAGGCGGCGCGCATCTGATTGCACGCCGACCCCGACAAAGAGATAATACGCAAGATCACGTCCTCGGGCAATGTGGCAAGCGAACAGGAAGGCCCCGCATGTTTGTCCTCGTCCTCGTTCCCGTCTGCGAGACTCAGCCGCGCCAACATGGGCGTCAAAGCCATGACGCCTCGCTCTTCCTTTACTTCTCACACTTCAATTCGATCCACGTTCGCACATGACGACGACGACGAAACGTGCTGGTAAGGTATCAAGTTGTAGGAAACGCGCTCGTATCTGAAGTGTGTGACCGTGAGGTTGGGAAAGCAACCAAAATTTAGGCTTATCGCGACGCGCTGTAATGTTGCCCCCTCGCTGTAAGGCGTTGTTTCCACTTGCTATTTTCGCAAGCACAATATCACCTTCCCGAATTGCGTTAGCTGTGTAGCTTGCCCTAACTGCCCTTTTCTTTGTGCCACATCTCCGTTTCAAGGCCCTCATCCGATTTGCTATTCTCATTTTCAGGCCATCTTCGTTATACTCCTATTTCCTCACTCAATCACTCACTCACTCACTACGATTTCTCGACTCACCTGCGTGACACTATCGACCCTCTGTGGCACTACCGGTACTGTTGGAATTTTTTATTTTTTCCGTCTACTACTGTACCACCACCACCACTATCATCCGCCACTGATTGCCTGTTGCCACAGCAACACCTCCAACGTGAACATATCGCGTACTGCGCCACGACGAATTCGCAAACATGCAGACGCCAAGACCAAAATTATTGAAAATCGTGATACTTGGTGAGAGCAGGTATGTATCAAGCACATAATGCGGCGTGCAGTGTTACTAACGTGACGACGATGTAGTGTGGGAAAAACTTCCTTAATGGAGCGATACGTGAACGCACGATTTTCGCAACAATATAAAGCGACGATCGGTGCCGACTTTTTCACAAAGGACGAGGAGATTGGCAATCGAACCGTCAACCTACAGATTTGGGATACCGCGGGTCAGGAGCGATACCAATCATTAGGCCCCGCGTTCTATCGCGGCGCCGACGCCTGCATTCTCGTGTACGACATGACCAACGAGAGGTCTTTCGACAGACTCGACTCTTGGCGAGACGAATTTCTCGTAAATGCCGCTCCGCGCGACCCCGACTCGTTCCCCTTCGTCGTGCTTGGCAATAAGGTCGATGTTGTGCACAAGGCGCGCGCGGTCCCGACGAGCAGGGCCGTCAAGTGGTGCGAAGCAAAAGCGAATCCTCATCTGCCGCTTTTCGAGACGAGTGCGTTGAGCGATATCAATGTGTCCGAGGCGTTCAAGGCCGCCGCTGCAACCGCATTGCGAAGGGGTGACCAGTACGACGAACTGGAATTCGTGCCGCCTGAGAAAATTGAAATCAATAGAAAGACCACGGAAAGTGGCTGCGCGTGTTGAGCTGGGGTATCCCCCGTTTTGGTGACGTTTTCGTAAAGTGTCGCTTAGTAGTAATGATGTGTTTCATGCTGGCTTGCGTGGCTCCCGTGCTGTGGGTGACAGTGGGGATGATGCGATAGTGGGGAGGTGGATGAGGTTATTTCCTTATGCGCAATTTGTGATTTTTCGTTGGTATGTATAACCAAGTAGCGAAAAATCACAAACTGCGCAAACGTCGGCATCAAGTTGTCTAGTGTTTCGCGGTAAATATCACTACTGCAAACACTAGACAACTTGATGCAACCCAAACCGTCATCTGACCAACCTCCCCGAGTTGTCTAGTACCTGCACCTCAGTACGTACTGCAAGTACAGATATCTCCTGTTATCCATCGTGCCTCGAGTCTCATCCATCACCTCTGCCCTCCGCATTGCGTATTGCCAACTTTCGATTGCTACTATTGTGTTGAGAATGGAACCTCAAACACCACCATCCCCGTGCTCGGTGTTGCGGAAGCGGCGCGCGTCTTGGGATGCGCCACCACCAACCAACTACTGTCTGCAAAAACGCGCGCGAGTGGGCGTGAACACACGGCGTGCTGTACGCTGGTGGGAACGACGACCGGTGGTACCGCGACAAGAGAAGGTGCCGGAGAAGTGTGGCGTGTGCGTCGGCGAAGCGGCGCCGTGCGGCGGGACGACGTGCACGCGCTGCGACCGTGCGGTGTGCGTGCCGTGCATGCGCGAGTGCGCGGCATGTGGTGGCGCATTCTGCAAGGGCTGCGTGATTGCCGATAGCATATGTGTGGAGTGTGGTGTGGTGTAGTGCTCATGTACGAGTGCTGCTTGTAGTGTGGGCGTGGTGCCGGTTGCGTGCGTGCTGGTAAATTTGGCAGTTGCATAGAATTGTTATGGTTAAAGTGTGAAATTCGTCCATGCATTCGCTTTACCCTTACCCTTCGTTTGATGTCTCATCTTGAAACACGCCGCGCAACGCGTGTTTTCCTGTGCCCCATTGCCAAGACAAATTACATGCTGCTCTGCGTATGGTCTATCGCCCTCACCAAGCTGCCCTCAAAAGCCGAACACCGACGATGGTCTCGCTCGAACATCCCAGTGATGGCTGTGCTGGAAAAATTGGCGTGGGCGAGCGTCGAAGTGGTCTTCGCTATACTTTTGGTGTTGCGCTTACTAACGTTGTTCTCTTTCCATCTTTTTGTGATAATATATGGATCGCTGGCATACATGGTCGTGTCTTACGCCATTTTCCCCATGATCTTAGCCACTTTATACTGTCTTTACTTAATCCAACTAACTGTGCACGTGTTAGGTTTCGTGTTTGGCTTAATCATCTTATTGGGAATAGAGGCCATCCCCCAAGGATTGGCAAAATCGCCACCGCAATCAGCAGAGAAGAAATCCGATAGTGCTGATAGTGCTCCTAGAACTCAGAACATTGCCAATGAGGAACCGGAGCCCAGTACGCCGTTGGGGTCTCAAGAATGGTTGGAACCATTCAGAAAAAGGTACATAAATTCCAGGAGCTGGAACACTTGGTGTCCGAGGCGGGGAGATGTCGCATCACTGTGCCATCGAACTGTCTACGCGGAAGAGACGCATATTTCATATCTAAATTGAGTGGGATGTATGCGTTTCGTCGCAGAACTTTGAGTAAAGCTAAAACGATGTTCTTCGGGTAACATTAGGCAATGACGCCTCATTTTCGTCTTAAGATATACGAGAAAAGACTCTTTGGCCACGCCTTTAAACAACATAACTTTCGCAGCCATTCCATTCTGGCGAAGCCCACGTGTGTCTTCCTGTGGTATGTTGAGGCGGCGTCAAGCTCGAGACACTACATTGATTGAACCAAGGACGTGCTTGAGACACATGTAAGATTGAAACATTGTTATCATGGCGCTCGGGTGCGCATCATTAGATTCTGATACGCTAAATTTTTAGGAATGGAGCACACTGGGCGTGACTGAAGATGATGTGAATCGTTGCTCTTGTGCTACTTGGTCAGATGAAATGCTGCACCACAGGATGCACATCATAAATGGGTTTGTCGTGAGCTGCGGTGTTGTACCATCGAACGCAGCAGCGTCATGCACTTGTAAACCAGAGTTGTCTCTTGTGGTGCGGATTTGTCGCTAGATCGAATACATCGTCAAAAACAAATAATTTGAGCTCTTGAACACGGAAAGCTGTTTAGTAAAGATAAAAATCGGCACTGTAGCTGTCGCAAGTTCAGACGAACTTCTAGAGCAGGACGATGATCTCCAGAAGGTAATGCATCTCAGAATTTATAAAATCGTTCAGCCGCTGATTGCAGGACGCGCAATCGTCTTTGCAGCTTCAACGTAACAGTATTATTAGACTTAGGCGACTTTGCAAACTTGTTGAAGAGTTTTGTCGCAGAAACCGTCAGTGTTAGCTATTTCTAATCGTATTTCTATCCGACAGCAAAAAAAACAACAATAAAATGTTCCTTGATTCAGAGCAGAACATTAGAGATTTGTCTATTTTGCTATGGCAGTCTATGAAGAAGCGTGATCTGTATAAATTCAACAGTAAGGTGGTCTTTTGAAAGACGTCAACGTATTGAACAGTCGCTTGATGACATACTCGAGACTAATATCAAGTACAATCAGGGTAATAGGCGTCGTGATTCGAGAATGGAGCGAAATCCGGTATGAGATGAAAACAAATCATACTAATCATAGCGTTGTATGTTTTGAGAAAATGCTGGGCTGTTGACTGTAAGAGCAAATGAGTTTAGTACTTAGACCATCTTGCAGTAAGTACGATAGATATAGCTGCATGAGGAACACAAGAAAGCAGGTAAAATAAATTTCGCTATTTCTGTGCTTTAATTTCCTGTTAGCACTTGCAAATTACTTAAATGAAGTTGATTTTCTGGACAGACAATTAACTCATGGTGAGTGTAGAGAATTGCCTGCCTCAGTTGTTCCCAACTTCAGCTTTTTATATTGTTGTAATTGTAAGCTAGGATATTCTAATCATTGTAGTAAGGCGCTAGGCTATCCTAATACTGATGTAAACAAAATTACATCTGTTAGGAATTAATTACATCAAGATGAGGTTCTAAAATGTCATTGCTATAAAATTACTGGCTCCTTATGATCCTTTAGATGAAATATGGACCATGAGAAGCATATTGGAATAATTAGGGTTTAGACTCTCACAGTGAGTATTAGATAATTAAAGCTATTATATTGCGCAAAGTAATTTGTGAGGGCCTTGAAACATAGTGTCAGGTCACTGAAACAAAGCTAGACAATTCGCGCTTGTATCCTCACTCACGATGATATCGTTTTGACAAAGTGGGTGCTACGAATAATAGCTCTTCCATCATCCTGCAATGCTACTTTCAAATGTTGAATACCGAACTAGAGTGCAGCCTATTCAACGGTTAAATGCGGGTGTTTCTGAACACTTGAAGTGCATATTTAGCAGTTTAAAATTTCTGCACTTTGCGATCTATTTCTTTCCAAAGCACTTCGCCTTTCGAAATTCCGACCTCTTTATTCTACGAGAAGTTTCCAAATCTGAAATCGGAACAAATTTATTTTTGGAAACAAATAGAATTACTCATCGAATGTCGAGCATCATGTAGGATCTAGACTTGCGAAAGAACATTCTTAATTCTCTTCTGTCACCTGTATCGAGATAGCAGATAACAAAGATAGCGGAAAGCATTCGGATGTTTTTCTGTGGTAATCTGATGTGGTACGAAATCGATCGTTGCATTGATAACGTGAATTTTCTGTTTCACGTTATCGTGGGTAGCAAGACACCATTCATTTCAATGTTGTTTTTTGGAAAGGACAAGACAAATATTCAATATGCTTTAAGTTTGAAAATTTGATTCGACTCTCCTGCAATGAAAGAAATTTATAAACCAGAACTTGACTGAAATTAGGTATGAAATTCCCGGAAGGTAAGGGAATAGTTTTACGCGGAAATCAAAACTTTAAATTATTACATAGAATGTAAATTGACAACAAACAAATCATACTGTAAGACTCTAAGAGACTATTTAAAATGGTTACTAACACTTCACTATTATTCGCTAGTATTTTAGAATGATCTGAAAAATACAAATAACCCCAGGTTGATTTATCATCAGAAGCTTATTACATTCGATGAAAACGATTTCCGACCGACTCCAATGTACTCGGTCTCTGATGTCACAAATAATTGTAAGAGCATACTA
>JAAUYH010225370.1_pt1 | contig 29233 bp, 24 predicted proteins | sample 7278061 | NCBI WGS metagenome assembly JAAUYH01 (sample SAMN14350203, study PRJNA611818) | marine sediment metagenome | isolation source: surface marine sediment (0.6m) | place: French Polynesia: Moorea | collected 2018-08
CGACCCGATTGCGGCGACGGCGAATACGCCGTTGGCAACACCCAACAGGCCGACGTTCGCATGCAACGGCCAGTCCGGCGAAATGTAGCCAGAACCCGCGAGAACCAGCAGAAGGGCGGAGGAGGCTAGGCAGCCGAAGATCATGCATCGTCGCAATATGCTGTGGCGGCCGTCGCCCAGGCGATAGCCGATAAACGCGACAAGCAACATGCCGAGCAATACGCCGCCGTGCTGCGTACCGCCAAGCTGCGTCGATTCGCCTGGCGACATGCCAAAGACGGCGCCGGCGAATGGCTCCAGGACGAGGTCCTGTGCGCTGTAGGCCAGCATGGATATGAATACGAAGGCCGCGAAGCGGCGCGTGTGTGACTCACTCATGACATCACGAATCGCCGATTTGAAGTCGTGTGCGGCAATCCGGGTTTCGGGCCGCGCCGCGAAACCGGCGTGGCGGCGCTCGATCCTGCCGAGGGCAAGTACCGTCGTGACCAGCGCGACTGTGGATACGATGGCGGAAATCAGCAACAGGCGCCTGAACGAGAACGGATCGAGGAACGCGCCGATGATGCCGGCCGTAACAGCGAAACCGGCAATCATCATGATCCAAGTGATACTTGCGGCCGCCGCACGCCGGCGGTCGTCAACGGTCGCTGCGAGTAGCACCAGCAAGCAGGTTCCGCTCGCGCCGACACCGGCGCCGATCAGGATGAATGCGATCGTGGCAAGGACGATGCCTGCGGCGGTAGACGTTGCCATCAGCGCCGTGGCAGCGGCGGCCATAACCCCGCCGGCAGCCAGTACCGCCATGCCACCGATGATCCATGGCGTTCTCGCGCGGCCGGTGTCCGAGCCATGCCCGAAGCGGGGCCTCAGGATCTGGACGTAGTAGTGAATTGCGACGAGAAAGCCGGGCAACATGGCCGGCAGCGCGAGTTCGACCACCATGATGCGATTCAGTGTCGATGTCGTCATGACGACGATGGCGCCGAGCGAGGTCTGAACGAGACCGAGCCTGACAATGCCAGCCCAACTGATTGGCGTCTTCTTCATGTCGACAGCATGCCTCGAATGGCGAAGGCGCAGGCGAGCATGCCAAGCACGTAGAGCGTCACGCCGAAGCCGCTGAACCAGGTTGCGCGTTCAACCGGCGCTTTGACAAAGCGCTGCATCAGCACCAGCTGCACGACCAGTAACGCGCCGACGATGCCCGCCGTCGCCGTCTGTTGCCAGCTGACCAGAAGTCCCATGACGATGACTTGCGGAACGGCCATCACCGCGCAGGCGAGCCTAGCGGCTGACTGGGCGCCGAGTTGTACCGGCAATGAGCGGATGCCCATGATGCGGTCACCGTCGATCGCCTTGAAGTCGTTCAGCGTCATGATGCCGTGGGCGCCGATGCTGTAGAGCAGGGCCATCCACAGGATCTCGCTGCTGGGCAGGCCGCCGATCATGACGGCTGCCGCGGCGAACCAGGGCAGACCTCCATAACAGATCCCGACCGCCGCATTGCCGAACCAGCCGTTCTGCTTCAGTCGCGCCGGTGGCGCGCTATAGGCCCAGGCTAGCGCAAGACCGACGATGCCTGCGATCAGGACCCAGACACCCAACAGTGCGGCGACACAGATCGATACAACGGTCCAGACGATCGCGAAATACAGAGCGGTCTGGCCGGGCGCTCGCCCGGACGGGATCGGCCGATGCGGTTCATTGATGGCGTCGACGTGGCGGTCGAACCAGTCATTGACGACCTGGCTGGTGCCGCAGACGAGAGGGCCAGCGAGCAGGATGCCGGCAACGGCAAACGGCCAGCGATCGACGATGGATTGCCCGGACGAAATGACGCCGCAACCGAAGGCCCACATGGGTGGAAACCAAGTGATCGGTTTTAGCAGCTCCACGTACGCCGTCCAGACCGGACGGTCGGCTGCGAGCGTATTGGCTGTCGCACGCCCCATTGATTGACAATAATACTTGACACTATATAACGTCAACTAAATTTTACAGTTGACGGGGCGCGGAATCCAGCAGTTTTAACGGGAATTCAGGCGGTCTTGCGGTCGCGGCTGCTCGCGGCCCTCGACGATGCGCATTCAGATGATTTCGAAGGCAACTTTAGTCGTTATCTTCGTCGAGATCGCCGATGCCGTACCGACGTAATTTGACGTACAGACTCTGGCGGCTCAGGCCGAGCATCTCGGCCGCCGAGGCTCGGCTATCGTCCGTCATTTTCAGCGCCGCTTCGATGCACATCCGCTCGATGATGTCGGTGGTCTCGCGAACCAGATCCTTGAGCGGGACGCGGCCAACCAGTTCCGTCATTTCCTTCAGCGAACGTGGCAACTCTTCCTCGGACTCGTCCTTGTGACGGCTCGCCGAAATCTGTCGTCGGATAACGAAGCCGAAGCAGGGCTCGTCACTCTCCAGCGCGGAGACCGCTGACAGTTCGACGTCGACCGGTTCTCCGAATTCCGGAAATACCGTCGTCGCGAAGTGACGGACCTCGGGCCGGTTGCGAAGATTGCGAATCAGCAGGTTGGCGTCGACGCCCGGTCGACCCAGCCAGCGGTCCACCGGCTGGTTGATGACCTGCAACTCGGTCGCTATGGAACACATGTCGAGAAACGCTTTGTTAGCGGCCGCAATTCGGCCGTCCGGATCGGTGATGACGAAGGCGTCCGGCGACCGGCTGACGATATCGAGAATCTTTTGCGACGAGTCGTCCTTGCTCGAGTCGTCGGGTGCCCGTAGGCGAATCAGGAAATAGGGCCCGTCCTCGCGACGCACCAGTGATGCATTCAGCTTGAACGATCGGTGGTCGCCGGCCGAGCGCACGATAATGGCCTCGGCGCGTCCTGCCGCACGTACCCGGACGAGCATTTCATTGATCGAGTCATTGCTGTTATCGCTGAATCCGCGAGGGAAGCCGCGATTGAGTAGCTTGTTCGTCGGTGTATCGAGCAGTTTTCCGGCGGCCGGGTTGGCTTCGACGATCTTTCGGCTATCGGCGTCAACAAACAGGATCGCTTCGCTGGTCATCGAGAACAGCATGCGATAACGGATTTCGGCCTGGTGTAGTCGCGAGTAGTCCTGTTCCAGTGACTGCTGCACATCGAGCAATCGTTGCTGGAGATTGGAAACCTGGCTCAGATCGCGGCCCACTGCGAGCAGCATGTCATCACCGGCCCGGATCGTTTTGTACATCACCGGGATGTCGATGTCGTCTTCGGTCGGGTGGTTTACCTGACGCCAGCGAGCGACCGACGCATTCTTGGGGTGTTCGAGTAAATCATTGATTTTATTGTGAGTTTCGGGAGATACCGTGTCGATCCACTTGCGCCCAACCCACGTTAACGCCGCTTCAAGATGAGGTGCCGCGTCGCCGAGCGCGACGTCCTGAATCACGCCTTCGGCATCAATGAGCAGGCTGACATCGGAAGCCTCGGCGAGCAGCGTCGACGACATTTCGGATGTCAGCGACTCCGCGAGCAGCTTCGATGATCTGAACGAAGACAATGAATGCGATTCCCTGGTTGTAACCGGCCCGTCAGGCTGTTAGAGCCCGATCTGCAGACTTAGTTCGAAGGTTGATGCTGCGAGTCCTGTCGTAAGCGTCGAAGCTCGCTCACCGCCTCCTGACCGTCTACAGCGGTCGCATCCGCGCCGACCGTTGCTACAAGCTCGGGATTCTCGACGAAAACACGCCCGCCAGCTAGTACAACAGCATTGGCGTTACGGACACCATTACGGATTTCCGAGATCAGCTTTCGTGTTGTCTCAACGTTTGTGTCAGAGCTGACCGACAGGCCGATCACATCAAACTCCTGGGACTTGACCAGCTTGTGGAATTCACGTGTGTTGCCCGGGTTGCCGGTGTAGCAGTTCCAGCCACCTCGACGCATGAATTCCATGACCATCAATACGCCAAACGTATGCTGCTCACCCGGGATAGGAAGGACGAGCGCATTGCGGCCCGTCTGCACGGCGTCGACCGTTGCGTCAAAGCAGCGGCTGAACTCGAGCAAAACCTGGTTCATTCGGCAGACGCCGATCGTCACATCCGTGAAAGAGCATTCGTCCTCTTCCCACAGGGTACCCAGACGTCTTGCGGCGGGTGCCAGCAGGTCGAGGTAGAGCGCGGTGAGAGGTATCCCGTCGGTGCGCAGCGTACTGACGTAACGCGTAGCAACCGAGGCATCGTGCGATATGAGCAAATGGACGAACTCGTCGACGCTCTCGCGCAGTCGGTCGGCGATCGCTCGGTCTTGCTGAGTGGAGTTTGGTGAGTCTAATGCGAGCATAAGACGAGGAATAATGTCACCTTCGATTACACGACTCAGTCTTGACAGCATATGCCTGCCGACGCTGTTTACTGCGTCGTCATGCGACACAGCCGACGGGTCTTCGTGGCCCATGCCCTCAAGGCATTGTTCCTGCGTGTGGTCGGTCGAAGGTCGATCCCAGCCTTTATTCGTCATTCTTATTGGCACCCCAGCGATCAGGGGCATCTTAACGTAAAGCAGTGATCGCGTTCGACCGGCGCCGTAAAAACCAGGCGCTTTTTCACGCATCGCGGCTATCTTAACCCCGCTCACCGATATATTGTCAAGATATATTTACGTCAACAAAAAATGACACTATACTGCTTCCCGGGGTAAAGGTTGTGCCTGCATCTAGCAGTACAGCGCGTTATATAAAGGATAAGAATCGAATGCCGTCACCTGCATCTGGTCGCGTGGAAGCAGTGCTCTATTCAGAAGAAGAGCGGCAACGTCGCGATGCGTCGCCCTGGACGATCGTGCAAGGAGTCCTGGCGCCGCTCCAGTTCCTCGTGTTCATTGTTTCGACGCTTCTGGTCTGGCGTTTTTTCGCAACTGGTGAGGGTGCGACCATCGCCTCGGCCTCGGTCGTGCTCAAGACGGCTCTGCTCTACGCCATCATGATTACCGGATCCATCTGGGAGCGGGACGTTTTCGGCCAATACCTGTTCGCCCGGCCGTTCTTCTGGGAAGACGTCGTTAGCATGCTGGTTATGGCGCTGCATACCGCCTACCTGGTTTGCTTCTTCGGTGGCTACCTGAACGTCAGCGATCAGCTGGTCCTGGCGCTGGTCGCCTATTTCACCTACGTCGTCAACGCCGCCCAGTTCCTGATCAAGTTCCGCATGGCCCGCGTCACCGCCGCGGAGGGCAGGGTGTGAGCGGCGCATCAGCCGTTGCGGCTCCGTTGAAGCCGGCCCAGGAGATCCTGCGGCAGCGCGGACAGCGCGAAGTATTCTGCGGTCTGACGGGCATCGTCTGGCTGCATCGCAAGATCCAGGATGCCTTTTTCCTCGTCGTCGGCTCACGCACCTGCGCGCACCTGATCCAGTCGGCGGCCGGGGTCATGATCTTCGCCGAGCCGCGTTTCGCGACGGCGATCATCGATGAGCGCGACCTGGCCGGTCTCGCCGACATGAACGATGAGCTGGACAGGGAAGTCCAGAAGCTGCTCGCGCGGCGTCCGGACATTCGCACGCTGTTTCTCGTCGGTTCCTGCCCGTCGGAAGTGATCAAGCTGGATCTGTCACGCGCAGCCGAGCGCTTGTCGGCGCAGTTCATGCCGAACGTCCAGGTGCTGAATTACTCCGGTAGTGGTATCGAGACGACGTTCACGCAGGGCGAAGACGCCTGCCTGGCGACACTGGTCGAACAGATGCCGCATGCGGGCGACAAAGAGTCACTGCTCGTTGTCGGTGCTCTGGCCGATATCGTCGAAGACCAGTTTCGCGACCTGTTCAATGGCATGGGAATCGACACCGTCGAGTTCCTGCCGGCGCGAAAAGCGCGCGAGTTGCCGGCCGTTGGCAACAAGACACGTTACCTGCTGGCGCAGCCGTTCCTGACCGAGACCGCGATGGCGCTGGACAAACGCGGTGCGGTCCGGCTCAAGGCGCCGTTCCCGCTGGGAGAGCAGGGCACGACGGCCTGGCTGCAAGCCGCGGCTGACGAATGGAAAGTACCCCAAAAGACATTCGATGCAGTGACCGGGCCGGGCCGCAACCGGGCGCGGAAAGGGCTGGTCGAGTACCAGGAGCAGCTCGAGGGCAAAAAGATCTTTTTCTTCCCAGACTCGCAGCTGGAGATCCCGCTCGCTCGGTTCCTCGCGACTGAACTCGGCATGACGCTGACCGAGGTCGGTACGCCGTACCTGCACCGTGAACACCTCGCTGAAGAAATCGCGGCACTGCCGGACGGCGTTCAGCTGAGCGAAGGACAGGACGTGGACCTGCAGATCGATCGTTGCTGGGAAGCCGAGCCGGACGTTGTCGTCTGCGGCTTAGGGTTAGCCAATCCCTTCGAGGCGCAGGGCATGACGACCAAGTGGTCCATCGAACTACTCTTCACGCCGGTTCACGGCTACGAGCAGGCGGCGGACTGCGCCGAGCTGTTCGCACGTCCGTTGCGGCGCAGACAGGCACTGGCGTTTTAAATGAAGCTGACGCTCTGGACATACGAGGGACCCCCGCACGTTGGCGCCATGCGTGTCGCGACCGCGATGAAAGACGTGCATTACGTGCTGCATGCGCCCCAGGGCGATACCTACGCGGACCTGCTGTTCACGATGATCGAACGACGCGATGAGCGTCCGCCGGTCACCTACACGACCTTCCAGGCGCGAGACCTTGGCGCGGACACTGCGCAGTTGTTCCAGGACGCCGTGCAAAACGCCTACGAGCGCTTCAAGCCAAAAGCTATGATCGTCGGCGCGTCGTGTACCGCCGAGTTAATCCAGGACGATCCGGGCGGCTTGTCGGAAGCACTGAACCTCCCGATCCCCGTTATCCCGCTCGAGTTGCCGTCCTACCAGCGCAAGGAGAACTGGGGCGCCGCAGAGACTTTCTATTACATCACGAAAGGCCTCGCCGCCGAGCCTGCTAGCACCGACGTTGAGAACCTCCGGCCGAGCTGCAACCTGCTCGGGCCGACGGCGCTGGGTTTCCGGCACCGTGATGATGTGCACGAGCTGACGACGCTGATGCACCTGCTTGGCGTAGACGTCAATGTCGTGGCACCGTGGGAAGCGACGCCAGACGACGTTCGCAGGATTCCGGAGGCTGATTTCAATGTCGTCATGTATCCGGAAATCGCGGACACGACGGCACGTTGGCTCAAGCGCACTTTCAATCAACCGTTTACTGAGACCGTTCCAATCGGTGTAGGCGCTACGAGGCGATTCATCGAGGAGGTAGCGACACTGACCGGCATCGACCCATCCGCGGCACTTGCCGCGGGTGCTTCGCGGTTGCCTTGGTACTCGAGGTCCATCGATTCGACCTACCTGACGGGCAAGCGGGTCTTTATCTTCGGTGACGCCTCGCACGTCATCGCGGCTGCCCGGATCGCCAAAGAGGAGATGGCCTTCAACGTCGTCGGCATCGGGACCTACAGTCGCGAGTTTGCGCGCGACGTCAGGGCGCTGGCCCGCGAGTGGGACATCGAGGCGCTGATTACCGATGACTACCTCGAAGTCGAAGAGGCTGTGCAGGCACTACAGCCCGAGCTCGTTCTCGGTACGCAGATGGAACGTCATATCGCAAAGCGCCTCGGTATCGGATGCGCCGTGATCTCTGCGCCGGTCCACGTACAGGATCACCCCGCTGCGTATTCGCCACAGATGGGTTTCGAAGGCGCGAACACGATCTTCGACACGTGGGTGCACCCGTTGATGATGGGGCTCGAAGAGCACCTGTTGGGCATGTTCAGTGAGGACTTCGAGTTTCACAACGACGCCCGGCCGTCGCATCTCGGCGGCGGGGCTCGAAAAGCCGCGGACGAACCCGCAGTCGTGGCCGAGATGGCGGACGCTGTCGATGGCGTCAGCTGGACGTCAGACGCCGAGAAAACCCTGTCCCGGATTCCTTTCTTCGTTCGCGGTAAGGCTCGACGCAACACGGAGACCTTTGCCCGGGAAAAGGGCATAGCGACGATAACCACAGAGACACTCTACGATGCCAAAGCGCACTTCGGACGCTAACGCACCCATGCGGGTTGCGTTGATCACGCTTGACGGCCACCTGGCCGCAGCGGCGGATCGTGCGTTCGCGCAACTGGCGCGTGAAGCCCCCGGACTGTCGGGCACGATGCATTGCGCCGGGGAGTGGGCCAGCCATCCGGAGCTGCTGGATGCCTGTCTTGACGACATCAAGACCGCCAACATCATCATCGTCAGCATGTTGTTCATGGAAGAGCACATCAACCCCGTGCTGCCGGCCCTGGCCGCGCGGCGCGACGACTGCGACGCGATGATGTGCTTCATGTCGGCAAGCGAAGTGACAAAGCTGACTCGCGTCGGCGCGTTCTCGATGGCCGGCAAGCAGAGTGGGCCAATGGCGCTGTTACAAAAGCTGCGACCGAAAAAGAAAAACAATGCGGCCGCAAGCGGCGAAAAGCAGATGAAGATGCTGCGGCGCCTGCCTAAGATCCTGAAATATATCCCGGGCACGGCTCAGGATGTGCGCGCCTATTTCCTGGCGATGCAGTACTGGCTGTCGGGCTCCGAGCAGAATGTGCGCAACCTGGTGGCGCTCCTCGTGTCTCGCTATGCGGAGGATGAACGGGAAGTCTACCGGGAGCTCGTCAACGTTGAGTCGCCGGTCGAGTACCCCGAGGTCGGCGTTTACCATCCGGCGCTCGAGAATCGGGTGACGGATGTCCGGGACGACCTTCCGGATATCAGTGAGGAGAACGGCGGTACCGTCGGCGTCCTCGTGATGCGTTCCTATATTCTCGCGGGCAACTCGGCGCACTACGACGCCGTTATCCAGGGGTTGGAAGAAAAAGGACATCGGGTCATCACCGCATTCGCCAGCGGTCTCGACGCGCGGCCGGCGATAACCCGCTTCTTTATGGACGAAGACAAGCCGATTGTCGATGCGGTCGTTTCTCTGACCGGTTTCTCCCTCGTCGGCGGGCCTGCGTACAACGACGCCAATGCCGCAGAAGAAATGCTCGTCAAGCTCGACGTGCCGTATATCGCGGCGCACGGTACTGAGTTCCAGTCGCTGGAGACCTGGGAGTCATCGCGAAGTGGCTTGTTGCCGGTCGAGACGACGTTGATGGTTGCGATCCCGGAGCTGGATGGTGCCACCGGGCCGACACTGTTCGCCGGACGCTCCGAAGAATCGGCGCCGGGCGAACAACGTGACATGCGACCGCACGTCGAGCGCGTCGCGGCGCTGACCGAACGCGTGTCCCGCTTGATTCGGCTAAGACGCAAAGACCGCAAGGAACGTCGAATCGCGACGGTCCTGTTCAATTTCCCGCCCAATGGCGGCGCCGTTGGAACAGCCGCGCATCTGAGCGTCTTCTCTTCGTTGCTGAACACGATGCGAGCACTGGCTGACGCCGGCTATGACGTCGATGTCCCCGAGGATGCGGATGCACTACGAGATGCGCTGCTCGACGGCAATGCTGCGGAATACGGCACCGAAGCCAATGTGCATACGCGTATCTCCGTCGATGATCATGTGCGTCGCGAGCCTTTCCTCGCAGAGATTGAGAAGGAATGGGGTCCGGCGCCCGGGCGCCAGCTGAGCGATGGCGCTCACCTGCAGGTGTTGGGTCGGCGGTTCGGCAACCTGTTCGTCGGCATACAGCCCGGTTTCGGTTACGAGGGCGATCCAATGCGGCTGCTCTTCGAGAGCGGCCTTACGCCGACCCACGCGTTCTCGGCGTTCTACCGCTACCTGCGCGAGGACTTCGATGCCGACGCGGTTCTGCATTTCGGCACGCATGGCGCGCTTGAGTTCATGCCCGGCAAGCAGAGCGGCATGTCCGCGGAATGCTGGCCCGACCGGCTGATCGGAAGCCTGCCGAATTTCTACCTGTATGCCGCAAACAACCCGTCCGAAGGTGCAATTGCCAAACGGCGATCCGCCGCGACGTTAATCAGCTACCTGACCCCGGCGGTTACGAAGGCCGGCTTGTACAAGGAACTGTCCGAGCTCCAGGCATCGCTGGAACGCTGGCTGACGCTGGACCCGGAAGCTGCCAGGGAACGCCAGCTGCTTGCCCAGCTGATACTGACCCAGGCCTCCGAGCTTGAGCTTCAGGGCGCGGAGTGGGACTGGTCCGATGACCATGACGCCATGGTTGCCTCATTCTCTGACAAGCTGACAGAGCTCAGAGATACGTTGATCCCCCACGGCATGCATGTGGTTGGCGACATACCGACCGTGGAGTCGCGGCGAGAGTGGCTCTCGGCGGTCGCTGAGGCGAACGGCGTCGAAGCCATTTCGGAGGCAATGCTCGATGCCATCGAGCAAGCGTCGAATGACGACTCGATCCAGGAAATACAGGGCATCGACAGCCGCGTCGCCGAGACATTAATCAAGGTCAACCGTGAGCTTGGCCGTGACAGTGAGCTGGACGCGATCGTGCAGGCCCTGGATGGTGGTTTCATCCGTCCCGTTGCCGGCGGAGACCTGATGCGCAACACCGACATCTTGCCAACCGGCCGGAACATCCACAGTTTCGATCCATACCGGATGCCGAGCCGCTATGCACTAACGGTTGGCGCCGCCCAGGCGGAGGAACTGGTGGAGCGCTACGTCGCCGATACCGGATCGATGCCAGAGTCCATCGCGATCGTCCTGTGGGGCACCGATAACATGAAGACGGAAGGCGGTCCGATTGCCCAGGCTCTCAGGCTTCTGGGTGCGCGGCCCCGATTCGACAGTTACGGGCGCCTGGCCGGAGCCGAGCTGATACCGCTGGAAGAGCTGGGGCGGCCGCGTATCGACGCCATCATGACGTTGTCCGGCATCTTCCGCGATCTCTTGCCGAACCAGACTCGCTTGCTGGCAGAGGCGGCGTGGCTGGCAGCCAGCGCGGAGGACGAAGATCCGTCGATGAACTTCGTGCGCAAGCATGCGCTGAAGTACAGCGAAGACTGCGGCTGCGATCTTGAAACGGCAGCGCTGCGTGTCTTCAGTAATGCCAACGGCGCCTACGGGTCTAACGTCAATCACCTGGTCGACAGCGGCGACTGGAACGATGACGACGCGCTTGCCGAGCAGTACACGCGTCGCAAGTGCTTTGCCTACAGCCGTGACGGTAAGCCGCAACGTGAAGCGGAGTTGTTGCAGCGCAGCCTGCAGGACGTCGACCTGAGCTACCAGAATCTCGAATCGTCGGAACTCGGCATCACGACGATCGACCATTACTTCGACACCCTCGGCGGCATCAGCAGCGCAGTCCAACGTGCGAAGGGAGCGTCCGTCGAGGTCTATATCGGCGACCAGACCGGTGATGGCAACACGATCCGGACCCTGTCCGAGCAGGTCGCGCTCGAAGCCCGGACTCGCATGCTCAATCCCAAGTGGTACGAGGGCATGTTGGAGCACGGCTATGAAGGCGTTCGCCAGATCGAAACCCACGTAACGAATACTGTCGGCTGGTCCGCCACAACCGGGAAGGTCGCGCCGTGGGTCTACCAGCAGATCACCGACACGTTTGTTCTGGATGAGGAGATGAGGAAGCGTCTCGCCAGCCTGAACCCGGCCGCTTCGGCCAAGGTCGCGAACCGGCTGCTGGAAGCACACGAAAGAGAGTACTGGTCACCCGATCCCGAAACCCTCGAGGCGCTGGAGCGCGCCGGCGAGGAACTTGAAGACGTATTGGAAGGAATTACCGAGGTAGTCGCAGCATGACGCAAACATCGACCGCATTGAAAAAGCCGTTTCCGGTTCCTGTGAACGTGCAGCCCAAGCAACCGGACGGCGACGGCAGCCTGCAGGTGCATCTCGATCCGTCGGACAAGATTGACGGCGCGAAAGTCTTTGCGATCTACGGTAAGGGCGGCATCGGCAAGTCGACGACGTCGTCGAATCTCTCCGTTGCATTCTCCAAGCTCGGCAAGCGGGTTTTGCAGATTGGCTGTGATCCGAAGCACGACTCGACGTTCACGTTGACGAAGAAGCTGATGCCGACGGTTATCGACGTACTCGAGTCCGTCGAGTTTCATTCCGAAGAGCTGCGTACCGACGACTTCGTCTACGAAGGCTATAACGGCGTCATGTGCGTGGAGGCGGGCGGGCCGCCGGCAGGCACGGGCTGCGGCGGCTACGTTGTCGGACAGACGGTGAAGCTCCTGAAGCAGCACCATCTGCTCGAAGACACCGACGTTGTGATCTTCGACGTGCTCGGCGATGTCGTCTGCGGCGGCTTTGCCGCACCTTTGCAGCACGCGGATCGTGCGCTCGTCGTTGCCGCCAACGATTTCGATTCGATTTTCGCGATGAACCGCATCGTCTCGGCGATCTCGGCCAAGTCCAAGAACTACAAAGTCCGCTTCGGCGGCGTTATCGCCAACCGCAGCGCGGCGACGGACCAGATCGATGGCTTCAACGAACAGATCGGCCTGAAACGCCTCGCGCATTTCCCGGACCTCGACGTCATTCGTCGCAGCCGCCTGAAGAAATCGACGCTGTTCGAGATGGAATCATCGCCGGAGCTCGAGGCGGTACAGAATGAATACCTGCAACTGGCTCAGACGCTGCTGGATGGCACCGAAGAGTTGATTCCGCAACCGATGCGCGACCGTGACCTGTTTGATTTCTTAGGGTTTGATTGATGCGAACGTCTTCTTATCTTCGTCGTCGTGACCAGCTGACGACCTATTTCGACCAGACGGCAGCGGCCGCCTGGGCTGCGCTGACGTCGAACGAGCCGGTCAACCGCATTCGCGCAACGGTCAGGGCCGGGCGAGACGAGATGCGTGCAACGCTGATGAGTTGGTTGCCGGAAGACCTCAACGGCAAGACGCTGTTGGACGCCGGCTGCGGTACGGGTGCGCTGGCCGTCGACGCTGCGAGACGGGGTGCACACGTGATTGCAATCGATGTCGCAGCGAACCTTGTCGAGGTTGCGCGGAAGCGTGCCGCCGATGAGCATTTACAGGGCAGGATCGATTTCCGCGTCGGCGACATGCTTGCGGACGCGCCCGCGACGGTCGATTACACCGTCGCGATGGACTCGCTGATCCATTACGACGAAGTGGACGTCCGTCGCGTCGTTGCGGACCTCGCTGACCGGTCCGGTGAAGGCGTGCTGTTCACGGCCGCGCCGTGGACGCCCGCACTAGGGCTCATGCATTTCGTCGGTCGGCTGATCCCACATCAGAACAACCGTGCGCCAGCCATCGAGCCGCTCCACATTCCGAAACTGAAGAAAGCGCTGAACGAGGAACTCGGCATCGCCGGGTGGAGAACCGGCCAGCTGGCGCGGATCAAGAGCGGCTTCTACATCTCACAGGCGGTGGCACTGAATCGATCATGACGGCGTTGATGCAAAACTTCGAAGCGCGAATTCGGGAGCTGGTGCCGAAAATGCTCCCGTTCGCCGACGTGGCGACCGAGGACTTGCCGCTGTCGCGCATCCTGAGGCTGTCACTGTTCCAGGTATCCGTTGGTATGGCGCTCGTGCTGATCACAGGATCGTTGAATCGCGTGATGATCGTCGAACTGTCGGTGCCTGCCTGGTTCGTTGCGACGATGATCGCATTACCCGTCGTATTCGCGCCGGCAAGAGCCCTGATCGGATACAAGTCCGACGTACACAAATCAGCATTCGGCTGGCGTCGCGTGCCATTCATCTGGGTGGGCACGCTAATGCAATGGGGTGGGCTAGGCATCATGCCGTTCGCGATGCTCGTATTGTCGGGCGGCGGCGTCGGCCCGGTCTGGGCAGGCCAGCTCGGCGCCGGACTGGCATTTCTGCTGGTCGGTGCCGGATTGCACACCACGCAGACAGCGGGACTGGCCTTGGCATCCGACCTGAGCAAACCTGAACTTAGACCGCGCGTTGTGGCGTTGCTGTTCGTCATGCTACTGATCGGCATGGTCCTTAGCGCTCTGTTGTTCGGCTGGCTGCTGAGGGACTTTAGTCCTGTCCGGCTGATTCGCGTTGTGCAAAGCGCCGCCGTGATCACGCTCGTGCTGAATGTCATCGCACTTTGGAAGCAGGAGGCGCGTCGACCGGTCGAAGAGGTGGATGCCATGGTCGCTCCGGGCTTCAAGGAATCGTGGCAGGAACTGCGCAAGGACCCGAGGACCGTTCGTCTGCGGACCGCGGTAGCGCTTGGAACCGCCGGATTCGCCATGCAGGACATCCTGCTGGAACCTTTCGGCGGCGAGATTTTGGGCATGTCCGTCGCCGCCACAACGAGCCTTACCGCATTGCTGGCCGGCGGCATGCTTGTGGCATTCCTGTTGTCGGCAAGAAAACTCGGCACCGGGCAGGATCCGAACCGGCTCGCTGCCCACGGCGCACTGATTGGAGTCTTCGCCTTTGCAATCGTCGCCATCGTCAGCGCTATACAGATCAAGCTGTTGTTCCTCTTGGGCGTAGCCCTGATCGGGCTCGGTGGCGGCATGTTCGCCGTCGGCACGCTGACCTCGGCAATGGCTTTGACACAGCATGGCAACAGCGGTCTCGCTCTCGGCGCCTGGGGCGCCGTACAGGCGACCGCGACCGGCTGTGCACTCGCATTCGGCGGCATCATTCGTGATGTCGTTTCCCAGTTGGCATCGACTGGTGTATTCGGCCCTGCGATTTCAGGGCCGGCATCGGGCTACACCTTTGTCTATCACCTCGAGGTGTTGTTGCTGTTTGCCACGCTCGTAGCCATCGGCCCGCTCGCCGCGTTCTCGCAGCGGGACGATGCTGAGGGCAATAACCGACTCGGCCTTGCCGAGTTTCCAAGTTGAGAGAAAAACCGGAGGACCGCCATGTCCAGCGGACTAGCAAATATTGATCTTGTAGAAGTCTTATTCACCCTGTTCTGGGTGTTCTTTATCGGGCTCGTCTTGTACCTGCACCGAGAGTCGAAACGGGAAGGGTATCCTCTCGTTTCGGACCGGTCTGAGCACGTCACCGTCCAGGGCTTTCCGTCAATGCCTGCCCCAAAGACGTATCACGTCGAAGGCGGGCGGACGGTGCAGGCGCCACGACCGGAAGCGCCGGATGAGGATTTCCGAGCGGAGCCGGCCGCATCGAATCCAGGCGCGCCATTAAACCCGACGGGCGACCCGCTTTCTGCCAGATTCGGGCCCGGCGCCTACAGCAATCGGCCGGATATCGTCGAGAAGACACTCGAGGGCACGCCGCGAATCGTCCCACTGCGCGCTGCTCCTTCGTTCCATGTCGATGAGAAAGACATCGATCCCCGGGGCATGCCGGTTGTCGCTGCCGACGGCAAGAAGGTCGGCGATGTCAGCGACGTCTGGGTCGATCTCGCAGAACCGCAGATCTATTACATCGAAGTAGCCGCTGCCGATGGCAGCAAGATTGTCCCGTTCGGATTTGCGGACATCGACAAGGGCAACAGCCAGATCAAGGTGAACGCGATCTATAGCCACCAGTTCGCCAACGTGCCACAGCTCTCGTCTCCCGACCAGATTACCATGCTGGAGGAGGACAAGATCTCGGGCTACTTCGGTGCCGGTCTGTTGTTTGCCGATGACAAACGCGGGGAGCCGTTGTTTTGAATCCAATGCACGAACATGATGATGAGCCAGTAGTCGGCCTGCCACAGGAATTGCCGGAGGGTGAACGAATCCTCTGGCAGGGTCGTTCGGAGTTCTCGAGTCTCGCGCTCACGACAATGCATATCCGCAAGGTTGCCGTCTACTTTGCGGCCTTGTTGGCTCTGCGAATAGCGCTCGCGTTGAAGGACGGCCAAGCGTTAATCGATGCCGTCTCTGGTTCGATCGTTCTGCTGGTGCTGGCCGTTGTGGCGATCGGCTTGCTGGCCTACTACGCACAGCGAGCGGCCGCGGCGACGATGTTTACGATCACGAACCAGCGCGTTGTCATGCGATGCGGCGTCGCGGTCTCCGTAACGGTAAACCTGCCGTTTGCGATCATCGACGCTGCCGATCTCAGGCTGCACAAGGATGGGAGCGGCGACATTTCGATTAGGACAGATCGAAGTTCGCGCGCGTCCTACGTGCTGCTGTGGCCGATGGTTAAACCGTTCCGCTGGTTCGACGTCAGGCCCGTCTTGCGTGGCATCAGGAACGCCGAGTCTGTCGCAAAGACGCTGGCAACGGCCCTGGCTGACTACGCAGCAGACGCTGCAGCGCGGCCAGTGTCAGACCCGTCGACAGACGATAGCGCACCGGCGCCGCGCCGCGGCTGGTCGCTGCATCCACCGCTGGCTGCGGCGTCCGCCCTGATCGTATTCGCGATCGTGGCTGTGTCGATGTATCAGCTATCGGATCGTGGCAACGGCGACTTGTTGCTCGAGCCTGCCATCGAATCCGTTGACCTGTGGTTCGAAGACCAGGAAGGCGGGGCCGTCACGGTCATCGATGCGAATAGCGGACGGGTCGTGGACGTAGTAGCACCCGAGACGAACGGTTTCTTGAGGGGTGCTCTGAGGAGTCTCGCGCGCGAGCGCCGGGCTTCAGACATCGGTTCCGAGATTCCTTTCTCGGTTCGAAAGATGGCGTCCGGGTCCATCGTGCTGCACGACCCGGCCACGGGGCGCGTTATCGACCTCCGGGCTTTCGGTCCAACCAACCAGGAGGCCTTCGCACGATTTTTAGAAATTTCAGCGAAAGACCAGATAGCAGACGGGGGTCCGTCTGAAGCAGACGCTGCGGAAACAGGGGTAGCCGCGGTAGCGCTGACTCAACAGGAGACGAAATAGTGACTACGGATACGCGAACGAACACGTCTACGACGAAGGCGACTACAGAAACGCTGCTCACGCCGCGTTTCTATCGCACCGACTTCGACGCCATGGACAAGCTCGATATGGAACCCATTCGACAGGAGTGGGAAGACCTCATGGACGAGTTCCGTGACGACAACAACCAGAACCACTTCAAACGCGACGACAGTTTCGAGAGTGAGATTAAGGAGCTGTCGCCTGAGCTCTACAAGGAGTTCATGGACTTCCTCGTATCGTCTGCGACGTCCGAGTACTCAGGTCATGTGCTCTACGCCGACATAAAGAAGGCTGTCAAGAACGAAGACGTGCGTGAAGTGATGGGCTACATGGCGCGGGATGAGTCCCGTCATGCCGGCTTTATCAACCAGTCACTGAAGGACTTCAACGTTCCGGTAAACCTCGGTTTCCTTCGTAAAGCGAAGAAGTACACGTATTTCCGGCCGAAGTTCATTTTCTACGCGACTTATCTGTCGGAGAAGATCGGCTACGCACGCTACATTACGATCTACCGTCACCTCGAGCGCCATCCAGAGAAGCGTTTTCACCCGATCTTCCGCTGGTTCCAGGACTGGTGTAACGACGAGTTCCGCCATGGAGAAGTCTTCGCGCTCATCATGAAGGCGAATCCGAAATTACTGCGCGGCCACAACCTGCTGTGGATTCGCTTCTTCCTGCTCGCAGTCTACGCGACGATGTACGTTCGCGATCATACGCGACCGGCCATGCACGAGGCGCTCGGTTTCGATCCGACCGATTACGACAAGCGGGTTTTGTCGCTGACGACAGAGATTAGCCGACAGATCTTCCCCGTGTCGCTGAATCTCGAAGACGAACGTTTCTGGAAGGGCATGGACAAGCTCGTTGCCATCAATGAGAAAACGCTGGCGGCTAAAAAACGAGGAGGGGTCGCAGGATTGGTCAGGCGAGCGGGACTGTCAGTGCAAGGTGCGCTCGTCTTTGCCCGGTTGTACACCCTGCCAGTCGTGAGACACGAAATCCCGAGCAACGTTCGACTGGCACCGACCTGGTAAGTCAGCGCTCGTGGATTTCGTCCTGCCGATTGTCTTTGCGCTGGCGACCTGGTGGCTCAGTACGGTTGTACTGATTTACCGGGCCGGAATGCCCAGGAAATCCTATGCCGTAACCTTGGTCGGGACGACCGTCGTTGCGCTGCTGGGTATAGGCGCAATCTACGTCAGTCGACATGACATGACGGCCAGTGGGTCGTACCTGGCGTTTTTCGGCGCGCTGGCGGTCTGGGGTTGGCACGAAGTGTCGTACCTGTTCGGATATGTCAGTGGTCCCAGGCCGAAAGCCTGTCCGCCAGGGACCAGGGGCTGGAAGAAATTCGTGCTGGGCCTCAAGACCTGCATCTATCATGAGTTGCTCGTCGTAGCGACCGTCGTCGCTCTGGGCGTCTTGTTGTGGAATGCGACGAACCGAATCGCGTTTTGGACCTTTGCGATTCTCTGGTTGATGCGCTGGAGTGCCAAGCTGAACATCTTCCTCGGCGTTCGCAACCTGCATGAGGAATTCTGGCCGGAACACCTCGCTTATCTGAAGACGTTCGTCACTCGCAGGAAGATGAACGAGTTGTTTCCCGTGTCGGTGACCTTCTCGGTCGTCGGGCTGATTACGCTGGCCGCCCTGGCAGTCTCTGCCGGCGACAACATTGCTGAGCGGACCGGCGCCACTCTGCTCGCAACCTTGCTCGCCCTTGCGTTACTCGAACACTGGTTCCTGTTCGCTAAAACCAAGGATGACGTTCTGTGGCGTGCGGGTATGCGATCCCGTGACAACGGCGGTGCGGCGGCGGGCTGACGATGTTCCCTTTTTCAGCCATCGTCGGGCAGGACGATATGAAACTCGGCCTCATGATAGCGGCCGTCGACCAGAGCGTCGGCGGCGTACTGCTGTTCGGCGATCGCGGCACAGGCAAATCGACGGCGATTCGTGCGCTGGCAAGCCTCTTGCCGAAGATGCGGGCGGTCACTGTTTGCCCTTACGCATGCGACCTGGATTCCGATCATTGCGAGGCGTCACACTGCGGCGTCGACAGAAGCAAGCGCCGCGACAAGCTGATGCCCGTTCCCGTCGTCGATCTTCCACTTGGCGTAACCGAGGATCGTGTTGTCGGCGCGCTCGACATCGAGCGAGCCCTGGTACACGGCGAAAAGGCGTTTGAACCTGGCTTGCTGGCCAGGGCGAATCGGGGTTTTCTGTACATCGATGAGGTCAACCTGCTGGAAGATCACATCGTCGACCTGCTGCTGGACGTTGCCGCGTCCGGGGAGAATCTCGTCGAGAGAGAAGGACTGAGCGTTCGGCATCCGGCTAAGTTCGTGTTGGTCGGCAGCGGCAACCCGGAAGAGGGCGAACTGCGCCCGCAGTTGCTGGATCGCTTCGGCCTGGCTGTCGACGTATCGACGCCCTCAACGGTAGCCGAGCGCGTCGAAGTCATGAAGCGCCGAGACGCCTATGAGTCCGATCACGCTGCATTCCAGCGGAAGTGGTCAAGACAGGACGGCAAGCTCAGGCGCCAGATCGTCAAGGCACGAGAGCTACTGGTGTCGATCAAGGTCAATGACAGCGTGCTTGAGAAGGCCGCGGAGATCTGCATCGCGCTGGAGACTGACGGGTCACGCGGCGAACTGACGCTGCTGCGAGCAGCAAGGGCATATGCCGCATTGCAGGGCGCTGACGAAGTGTCCGTTTCGCACCTGAAAGATGTCGCGCACCTGGCGTTGGGACACAGGCTCAGGAGAAATCCGCTCGATGAGTCGAGTGCCGGCGTGCGTGTCGAACGCGTCTTGGACGAGGTCTTTAGCGAATGAGCAGGGAGTTGCCATCGCACGACGCTGCCCTGGTCGCATTGCTGTTGGCCGCGCATCCGCATGGTCTCGGGGGTGTGTCACTGAGAGGCATGCCATCACCCGAGCGCGATGACTGGCTCGCGAACTTCAGAGGCCTGCTGCCGGACGGGTCGCCCTGGATCAAGGTGCCGGTCAATGTCAGCGAGGACCGGCTATTGGGCGGACTGGATTTTGCGGCGACCGTCAGTGCCAAGAAACCCGTCTTCGCAACCGGAATTCTGGAGGCTGCCGACGAAGGCGTCATTGTCCTGACGATGGCTGAGCGCATCCCGGACGCCGCTGCTTCGATTATCGGCGAGGCGATGGACCGTCGGACTTTGCTCGTCGAACGAGATGGCGTCACACGGGAGTGTCGCGTGCATTACACCGTTGTCGCGCTGGACGAAGGCATAGACGATGACGAGAGGGTCGCCGCGGGTCTCGCGGAACGCATCGCGTTCAATCTGAAGGTCCGGGACCTGGCGGGATTCCAGGTGCAGCTGGATGAGTGGTCCGACGCAGACGTGCAGGAGGCGCGGGACCGTCTGTCGTCGGTCGAGGTACCGGACGCAATTATCGAGCAATTCTCACAGACAGCGGCGGCTTTCGGGCTGGCGTCGCTCAGAGGTGACCTGTTCATGCTCAACACGGCCCGAACCCTGGCGGCGTTTGATGGTGAGCCCGCCGTGACTGAAGCGCACGCGGCGACAGCTGCGCGGCTTATCCTGCCGCAGCGCGCGACGCGCATGCCGGCCGAGGCGGAGCCGCCGCCTCCACCCGAGACCGAGCCGCAGGAAGAGCAGGAAAGCACACCGGGAACCAAGGACATTCCTGATGACATACTGGTCGACGCGGTTCTCGCGGCGCTGCCGCCGGACCTGCTGGACGAGCTGGCCGAATCGTTGCCACGCTCGCAGCAGGGGTCGACCGGTGGGCGTGGAGGCCCCGCGACACGCAGCCGATTACGTGGTCGTCCGGTCGGCGTGGAAGCGACCCGTCAGGTCAGTGGTGCGCGGCTGAACGTGCTGGCGACGCTCAAAGCGGCGGCGCCGTGGCAGTCCATACGTCGCAGGGGCGAACGCTGCGGCGCACTCGCGCTGCGGCCCTCTGATCTGCATATCACCCGCTACCAGGATCGCGTGGAATCGACGACGATCTTCGTCGTCGACGCGTCCGGTTCGCAAGCGGCGCAGCGCCTTGCCGAGGTCAAGGGTGCAATCGAGCTGCTGTTGAACGACTGCTACGTGCGGCGCGACCAGGTGGCGTTGATCGCCTTTCGAAAGGATGCCGCCGAGGTGCTGCTTGAGCCCACGCGGGCGCTGGCTCGGGTGAAGCGCTCCCTGTCGGCTTTGCCAGGCGGCGGCGGCACACCCCTCGCGTCAGGTCTCGACGCTGCTCGACAACTGGCGGACTCGGTCTCGCGGCAGGGCAGGACGGCGGCAATCGTTCTGATGACAGACGGCCGCGCGAACATCGCTCGAGATACTTCGCCCGGCGCAGAGAAGGCCGAACATGATGCAATGAATGCGGCAAAGCTCCTGCGTGCCACGGGGCTCAGGTCGCTGCTCGTCGACACGTCCCGACGGCCCAAGCCGCGTGCGCAAAGACTGGCGGATGCGATGGGTGCCGGCTACATTGCGCTGCCGAATGCAGACGCGTCACGCATATCCGGTACCGTGCAAAGGAACCTCGCGTCGTGAGTGCGAGCATGACATTGGCTATGCCGTCGACCGGTGTGGGCTCGGTTCCCTATGACTGGCCTCATCGCAGCATCAGTCGCCTGACGGTTTCGCAAGGTTCGACCTGGCATGTCCAGAGAGCCGGGCGGGGCGATACGATTCTGCTGTTACACGGGACCGCCGCCTCGACCCACACCTGGCGCGACGTCATTCCGGCACTTTCGAATTCCTTCGATGTCGTCGCCGTCGATCTTCCCGGGCATGGCTTCTCGGAGCGCGTCGTTGGCGACAGCATGTCGCTCGACGACATCAGTGACGGGATTGCTGGCCTGTTGCAAGACCTCAAAATCTCTCCCCGCTGCATCGTTGGCCACTCTGCCGGGGCTGCCGTGGCCTTAAACCTCGTGTTGAAGAATCGTGTTGCGGCCGGTCACGTCATCGGTATCAACGCGGCGCTATTGCCGTTCGGGGGCACGCTCAGAAACGTGTTCTCGCCTCTGGCGCGCTTCTTCGCCAGTACCCGGCTGATGCCGAAGATGCTGGCGCGGCGTGCAACGGACAAACGAGCGGTCGAAAGGGTGCTCAATGGCACCGGGTCAACGATCGATCCCGACGGTACGGAATACTATCAGCGGCTGTTCCAGCGGGAGTCGCACTTGTCGTCGGTGCTGCAGATGATGGCCTCATGGGAACTGGGTCCGCTGTTAGAGGAACTCTCCGAACTGCAGGCGCGGCTGATGCTGATCGTCGGTGAGGAAGACCAGGCGGTCAGTCCAAAGGAAGCCAATTCGATCGGGAAACTGCTGAACAGGACGGAAGTGCTGCGGCTGCCGGGCCTCGGCCACCTGGCGCACGAAGAGGCGCCCACGCGCATCGCCGAACTGATCCGGGAGTTCATCGAAGCAGGTGAATCGAATGTATGAGCTTCCGGAAACAAAGGAGCACCCGCTTCGACGCGAGCTCAATGACGAAGTTCATGCCCGTCCGCCCGACAGCCTCGCGACTCCCAGTCAGATTACCTACCTGACCCGGCTGCCGGATCGTTCGGACGGCGAACGCCCGAACGTCGAAGTGCTGTCGAAATTCCTCGCCCATTTCGACGTGGCACCGCCACAAACGACCGTCAAGCATTTCGCGGCGGACATCGGTGCAGTCAGGCTGCGTTGGGAGCGTCACACCGAGTACAGCCGCTACACGCTGGCGAGAAACGGCGAGCCTGAGACTCCTTTCACGCAGACGCCGGGCGACCTGATCCCCGATGCCTGGATGGACAGCATCACGGGCTATCTGCTCATCGGCGTACAGGCGCAGGTCATCCGCATGGACGACTGGCGCGACAGGCTCGATGAGATCAGCGCGACGTTCTTCGATGGCAACGTCCTGGTCGGATCCGTCGTCGCCGACGATGGCGCGGTCGCATTGACAGACCTGCGAATCCATGGCGATGGCATGAGCCGGATACTGTTGATCAATGAGGCCATGAGCGAACAACAGACCGGGCGCGTCATGCAGCGGCTGCTCGAGATCGAGACCTACCGCATGATGTCGCTGCTGGCGCTGCCCGTGGCACAACAGCTGACACCGGTGCTCGACGAAAGCGAGGAGGAGCTGACCCTGATCGGCGAAGCACTCGTCGACGCGGAGATGAACCAGGAACAGGCTTTGCTGGAGCGACTGACCCGTCTGTCAGCCACCAGTCAGCACCGCCACCTGCGAAGCAATTATCGCTTCGATGCGGCCGATGCCTACTACGAGATCGTTCTCCAGCGTATCCATGAGCTGCGAGAAACGCGCATTGTCGGCGTGCAGACCTTCGAGGAGTTCACAAACCGACGACTGGCGCCGGCGGTCAAGACTTACCGCGCCGTGTCGCGACGGCAGCAGTCGATACTCGAACAGATGGCCAGGGCGACCAAGCTCCTGTCGACGCGGATCGATATTGCCCGCCAGCGGCAAAACCAGTCACTGTTAGCATCGATGAATCGCCGAGTGAAAACGCAGTTGCGTTTGCAGGCGACGGTGGAGGGTTTGTCGGTAGCGGCGGTAACCTACTATATCGTTGGGCTGATTAACCTGTTGGCCAAAGGCCTGGTCGACTCGGGCTTGCCCGTCAGCCCTGCAATTGTGACCGGTGTTAGTATTCCCATAGTGGCGACATCGGTGTACATGGCGGTTCGGCGCTTGCGGAAGAAGATCTCCGCCGAGGAATCGGAATGAACAACGTCCCGCCATCGAGACTTACACTCAAGGATCTGCGATCGTGAAGAATCTGAAAGACACCCTGAGCAGGGACGCCGACCGATCGGATTGCCGCAACATTCTGCGCCATGGCTCACACTCATTCTATGCGGCCTCGCTGCTGATGCCGGATGAATATTGCGAGCCCATCACCGCGCTGTACGCGTTCTGTCGAATCGCTGACGACGCCGTTGACCTTGCCGAGGATCCTGCACTCGGACTGTCTTGCGTTCGCGACCGCCTCGAGCGGGTGTACGCCGGTTGCCCGATTGACTCTCCCGTGGACAGGACGTTTTCCGAGGTTGTGCGCAGGTATCAAATCCCGCAGGAACTGCCCGGCGCTTTGATTGAAGGGTTTGAATGGGACGTCCAGGGCCGGCGCTACGAGTCATTATCCGATACCTACGCCTACTGCACCCGTGTTGCCGGGACCGTCGGTGTCATGATGTCTATGCTGATGGGTGTTCGCGATACGGACGTGCTGAGCCGCGCCTGCGACCTCGGTGTTGCGATGCAACTTACGAACATTGCCAGGGATGTGGGTGAGGACGCGCGCAATGGGCGCATCTACCTGCCGCTGGAACTGCTGCGCCAGCACGGCGTTGACGAGGAGTCGTGGCTCGCGAATCCACGCCCGGGTAAAGGCATCAGCAAGACGCTGAAGCAAATCCTGGAGATTGCCGACAGGCACTACCAGCGTTCAGAATGGGGCATAAGCCGCCTGCCGCTTGGCGTACGACCGAGCATATTCGCGGCCCGCTCCATTTATGCAGAGATCGGTCGGGAGGTCGAACGTAACGCTTACGATTCGGTGACGCAGCGGGCCTACGTGAACAAACGCCGCAAGGCCGTGCTACTCGCGCGCGCGGTTCGTAAGGCCTTCAAATCGCACAAACAGGACCATGCGCCGCCACTTCGCGAGACCCGGTTCCTGCTGGACGCGGTGGCACAGACCTGTTGATGGACCTTGGTTTTCTAAAGGCCCTGTTTTTCAGTCTGCCGGTTCTGATCTTCGTAATCTGGCAATTGATCAGCGTTTCCAGGGAGCTGGAGGTCGATCGCAAGAGCGACGAAGCGGCGGCAGGCGAGTCAGCGGATTCGAGGCATTCGGAACGGCAGCAGTAGTCTGACCCAGCGCGCCTGGAAGCGGTCCAGGTCGAGGTACTCGTGCATCGTATCTCCCTCGAATGCCGTATCCGTCAGTATAGAACGCGTATAAAAAGGTGTGTCCTCGAGATCTCTCAACGCCCGTGGCGCCTCACCGCAGCATGCGTCGCGACGGACCCGCCAGAGACCAGGCCTCAGGCTAACAGTGTCCGGTAAGGGCACTTCTTCGACAGGCGCGGAATCAGAAAACCGGACCGATGCGGCTCGACGAGTGCCGTCTCGCAATGTGATTGAGTAGGTCACCTCACTGTGACGTCTGTCTTCGCGTCGTGTCCAGCTCCACCCCCTGAAGTCCTCCTCAAGCGCGCGGCTGCCGCTGTTCGTGTCAAAGTACCCATGCCCTCGCCACGAGAGTGTCGGCGATTCCATCTCCACATCGATTTCCGATGACGGAGCGACAGGCCTCCAGCGATGGCAGTCGTTCGGTTCGAGGTAGAACCCGTCCGCGTTCAAGAAGCGCGGACGAACCGTGACTCGACCCCGCACCTTCTGGCCGAAAGGAGAAGCTCGCTCGTCAATGTCGATCACCAGCTCATCGCCGCTCCACATCATTCGGCTTCGACCGACACGAAAGAACTCGACGTCGCGTTCGACGGAACGCTTGCTCCGCTCCGTCATACACCAGCGCCCGCCGCGGCGACGATACAGTCCGACGTTGATGGCACAGTGCTCCAGCGGATCCGCATCGCCGCGCTGGCGAGCCGCATAGTAGTAGGGTGAGAAGACACTGCCGATAAAACCGATCACAACGATGCCGTTGTCACCGTCGTCGCTGATGCCGTCGACATACCACCAACGATAACCATTGACGGGTACAGCGCTGCTGAAATCGGTTCTCAGAGTGTCGGAGCGATAACGGTGCAGCTGCTCAAAATCGGTCATAGGTGCTCTGGCTAGTCCGGTTCGGGCGCTCGCCGATATTGACGGACACTGTGCAAATGTCTATTGTAACTTACAATTTACACTGACAATATAAATTGACACATTCTCAATGGAGAGCCGTGATGGACGTTGATTCCCGAATCAACGCGGCGCTTAATAATGCGCTGCATTCCTCGAAAGGTCCGGCCTGTCCGCCGGGGCTAGCGGATGCCATGGAGTATGCGGTCTTCCCCGGTGGTCATCGAATCCGGCCCAGGCTCTGTTTCGCCGTCGCCATGGCGCATGAGGAGCCGGACGCCGCCGTGCTCGACGCGGCCGTCAGCAGCATCGAATTGCTGCATTGCGCCTCGCTCGTTCACGACGACATGCCTTGTTTCGACAACGCGGACATGCGCCGCGGCAAACCCGCTGTTCACGTGGAATTCGGTGAGTCGCTGGCGTTGCTTTGTGGCGACGCGCTGATCGTTCATGCGTTCCAGGTCCTCGCGGGCGTCGCACCGGTCGCGCCGCGTCGCGTGGCGAATCTGCTCGGCGTCGTCAGTCAGGGCGTCGGTGCGCCCGATGGCATCGTGGCCGGCCAGGCCTGGGAGTGTGAGACTTCTAGAAACCTCCGCGACTACCAGCGCGGCAAGACCGGCGTTCTCTTCGCTGCGGCAACCATGGCCGGTGCTGCCGCCGCCGGTGCTCCACACGAGGATTGGTTCGCGCTCGGTGAGTCGATGGGAGAGGCCTACCAGGTAGCCGACGATCTGCTCGATCGTTTCGGCACGGCCGAAGTGATCGGCAAGCCGGTGGGTCGGGACGCACAACTGGATCGTTCCAATGCCGTATCCGAGATGGGTGTTGACGGCGCGTCACAGCGTCTGAGTGACATTATCGACGAGATGATCGAAACGATCCCGGACTGTCCCGGTCGCAGGGGTCTGAGTGACCTGATCCGGGTTGAAGCGACCCGCTTCACCGAGCTCGCTCTGCGCGCCCGCCAGGCAGCCTGATTCCAGGCCCGAAGGGCGAGATCTCGCGTGGCTCCGGCGCCTTTTTTCAATCTCCGAAACCGGCTGCTGAGCAGTGCATCCTTTCGACGGAAGGCAGAAAAACTTCCGTTTGGTCAATGGCTTGCACGTCGGCACGCGGGCAGGTTGTTTCGAATTGCCGGGGGCTTTATCCATACCCAGGTCTTGCTGTCCTGTGTGCGCCTCAATCTGTTTGAAATCCTGAGGCCGCGGCCGCTGACCACGGCAGAGCTCGCCGCTCGAACACAGATTCCCGAGGACAGGTTGCGACATCTCCTGGCCGCTGCGGCTGCGCTGGACCTCCTCAAGCGCCGTCGTCGTGACCGGTTCGGACTGGGCCCGTTGGGTGCCGCAATGAATGAGAACGAAGCCGTCACCGCCTTTGTCCTGCACCACGATGCGTTCTACCAGGATCTCATCGATCCGGTTGCGCTGTTTGCAGGAACGGCTGAAACACGAATGTCGTCGTTGTGGTCCTATGCGACCGCAAGAACGACGGACAATCTCGAGCGCGACGACGTTCGCGCATACACGAAGCTGATGAGTGAATCGCAATCGATGGTAGCCGAGCAGGTGCTCGACGCGTTCTCGTTTGCGGAGAGTAAGAGCCTGATCGACATCGGTGGTGGCAGCGGCGCATTCGCAAAGGCAGTCGCGGCGCGTTGGCCAGAGCTCGCGATTACCGTCGCCGACCTACCGCCCGTCGCCGATATCGCGCGACAAAGCATGCTTGACGAGGGCCTCGAGCGACGTATCGACGTCATCGGCATCGATGCCACGAGCGGAGACATTCCCGGCACCTATGACGTCGTCAGTCTTGTGCGCATTATTCACGACCACGATGACGACCGGGCGTTGCAGATACTGAGAACTGCACGTGCTGCGCTGTCCGAGGGCGGCCGCCTGTTACTCGCCGAGCCTATGGCGGCTCGCAACCTTGCTGGCGTCCTTAACGATGCGTATTTCCAGGTCTATCTGCTGGCTATGGGGAGCGGTCGACCCAGGCGGTCCGGAGAACTCAAAAGACTCCTGAAAGAGGCCGGTTTCAGCAGCGTCAAGCGATGCAAGACCCGGGTTCCGCTGATCACCAGCGTTCTGGTCGCCAGGCCCTGACGTCCAGGTTGTAAACAAATATTGACAATAATAGTAGTCAGAGTAAACTGACACCGATGGTTAGCGAACCTGAAATAAAGGGGGAAAGCGGCCACGTTTCAGCGCAAGCGGTCGTATTCGAGAAACCGCAGGCGCTGGCGGTCCGTCAGCTTGATCTCAAGCCACCAGAGAGCGGTCAGGTCATCGTCGATGTCGAATGGACCGGCATCAGTACAGGCACCGAAAAGCTGCTGTGGAGCGGGCGAATGCCTGCGTTTCCCGGTATGGGCTATCCGTTGGTTCCCGGCTACGAAACGGTCGGGCGAGTCGCGGCTGCGGGCCCTGAAGTATCCGTTCGCGTCGGTGACCGCGTCTTCGTATCGGGCGCTTCCTGCTATGGCGACATTCGCGGGTTGTTTGGCGGCGCGTCATCGCGTTTGGTGGTCGACGAGCAAAAGCTGATTCCCGTCGGTGAGGATCTCGAAGAGGAGGCCATACTCCTGGCGCTCGCGGCGACCGCTCACCACGCGCTAATGACCGGCGACGCATCTCGTCTGCCCGAACTCATTGTTGGTCACGGCGTTCTCGGCCGATTGTTGGCGAGACTGACGGCGGCGCTTGGTGGTGTCTCTCCTGTCGTCTGGGAGGCCGATGAACGTCGGATGACCGGCTCGATGGACTACGACGTCGTTCTCCCTGGCGATGACGAACGCAGAGACTATGGTCGAATCATCGATGCCAGTGGAGACTCCGGCATTCTGGATACCGTCACGCAGCATCTCGCTCCGTCCGGCGAGATTGTGCTGGCGGGTTTCTATGCTCAACCACTGTCGTTCAACTTCGCACCCGCTTTTATGCGCGAAGCCACCATTCGCATAGCCGCGGAATGGCAACCAACTGACCTGAGAAGTGTGCGGTCGCTGATAGCAAGCGGTGCGCTGTCGCTCGATGGTCTGATCACACATCGATCGAGCGCTCAGGACGCACACACGGCCTATCCCACTGCGTTCACTGATCCCGATTGTCTGAAGATGGTCCTGGACTGGAGGTCCTGATGCTCGACCGAAAACAAGCCAAAGAACACAAGATCGATCCGCAGATTCAGATGCGAGACCGGCTGAGAGAAGAAGCATCGATAGATCCGGACCCGGTGTCGACGAGCGAGCCGGCGAAAGAGACGCAGGTCATCGCGATTTACGGCAAGGGCGGCATAGGTAAGAGTTTCACGCTGTCGAACCTGTCTTACATGATGGCCCAGCAGGGCAAAAAGGTGCTGCTCATCGGCTGCGATCCGAAGAGCGACACGACGTCGTTGCTGTTTGGCGGCAAGAGTTGTCCGACCATTATCGAGACCTCGTCGAAGAAGAAAGCCTCCGGCGAAGAAGTCGAGATTGGTGATGTCTGCTTCAAGCGCGACGGTGTCTTCGCGATGGAACTGGGCGGCCCCGAAGTTGGGCGCGGCTGCGGTGGGCGCGGCATTATTCATGGCTTCGAGATCCTCGAGAAGCTCGGCTTCCACGACTGGGATTTCGACTATGTGCTGTTGGACTTTCTCGGCGACGTCGTGTGCGGGGGATTCGGTCTGCCGATCGCG
>JAAUYH010168182.1_pt1 | contig 29231 bp, 24 predicted proteins | sample 7278061 | NCBI WGS metagenome assembly JAAUYH01 (sample SAMN14350203, study PRJNA611818) | marine sediment metagenome | isolation source: surface marine sediment (0.6m) | place: French Polynesia: Moorea | collected 2018-08
ACCAGTCATGCCGCCAGGCGTGCCGCTGGGTAGCTATGCACGGACGGGATAACCGCTGAAAGCATCTAAGCGGGAAGCCTCCCTAAAGATAAGGTATCTTCGAACCGTCATAGACCATGACGTTGATAGGCCAGGTGTGGAAGCGCAGTAATGTGTGGAGCTAACTGGTCCTAATAGTTCAGATCGCGCTTGAGAGTTCGCACTATCAACGACAGCCCTGCAGGCTGTCTGCGATGGAGGAGTTCTCCAGCCAGATACGCCCTTTGCAAGCACATCACTTCTCTTGAAAGTGAGCATCGATTTAAGCCCGCATCCACAAGCTTCATTGCTTGGTGGTCATAGCGTCTGTGACCCACCCGATCCCATCTCGAACTCGGCCGTGAAACCAGATAGCGCCGATGGTACTATGTCTTAAGGCATGGAAGAGTAGGTCGCCGCCAGGCATTGCAGCTTGTGGAAGCGCGGGCAGAAACCCATTCACAGTCAAAGGGCTAGCCTCCGGGTTGGCCCTTTTGGCGTCTCTAGGGATCGGATCCCTGAACGCCCAGCTAGGTGCCGCGGGATGGAGCAGTCCGGTAGCTCGTCAGGCTCATAACCTGAAGGTCGTTGGTTCAAATCCAACTCCCGCAACCAGCATCACATTGAGAAAGTTCTGCAAAAGGCCTCACCTTCCGGTGCTGCCTTTTGCGTTTCGGGAACGGCATCTTTCGACAATCAAATCGCGATCGGGGGCTGGTGCCTGCCCGGAGTTCCAATTGTTTTGGGTCAACGGGTCCAATCGGTGAGTTGGGCGGACCCTGCTATTGAGGTCCGATGCAATTTCCCTCAGAGCCTGAGGCGAAGGCGCAGTTCGGTGCCCCTTGCAAGTACGGGTGAGTTTGTTGCGGCATTCCCTTTTCGAGGCTGAGCTATGAGCCTTCGCCTTCAAGGCGTTACGAAAACGGTTGACGGCGAGACGCATATTCATCCCGTCGACCTTGAACTGCAGAAAGGAACCATGAACGTCCTGCTTGGACCGACCTTGTCGGGAAAGACGTCATTGATGCGTCTTATGGCCGGGCTGGACAAGCCCGACAGTGGCAAGATCTTCTGGGACGGTGAGGATGTAACCGGACTTCGCGTGCAGGATCGCGATATTGCGATGGTATACCAGCAGTTCGTGAACTATCCGACGATGAGTGTCTTCGAGAACATCGCCTCTCCCCTGAAACTGCAGAAAAGATCGAAACAAGAGATCGCCGGGAAAGTCCGGGAAATGGCCGAGCTCTTGCAGTTGACGCCTGTACTCGATCGCAGGCCCGATGAAATTTCGGGCGGGCAACAGCAGAGATGTGCGATCGCCCGTGCGCTTGTGAAAGACGTTGGTTTGGTGCTGATGGACGAGCCGCTGGCCAACCTGGATTACAAGCTGCGCGAAGAGCTTCGTATCGAGATACCGCGCTTATTTTCAGCGTCGGGCAGTATCTTTGTCTATGCAACCACCGAGCCGGAGGAAGCGTTGATGCTCGGCGGCAATACGGCAACGCTCTGGGAAGGGCGCGTGACGCAATTCGGTCCGTCCACCGAGGTGTATCGCCGGCCAGCTGACGAAATCACCGCCCGTGTCTATTCCGATCCGCCGATGAATCTCATGCCCGTCTTGAAAAGGAGCGGCATTGTCCGCTTTCCTAATGGGCAGACTGCAAGATCGGAGAACGAATTGGCGAGCATGCCCGACGGCGAATATCGCGCCGGATTTCGTGCTCATCAGCTTGAATTCGGCGATGACCATGCGGGCAAGGTTTCATTCGAGGCGAAGATCACTGCAACCGAGCTCACGGGTTCAGAGACCTTTGTGCATTGCAAGGTGGAGGGTCAGTCTTGGGTCGGCCTGATCCCGGGGCCGCACGTCTATCCACCCGGGCAAACTATCCAGGTCGGTGTGCGGCCGGAAGACATTTTCTATTTTGGTCAGGATGGTAGGTTGGCCGATGCATCCACCCCTCAAATCGTAGGCTCGGGGGCGTAGGCATGGCGTCCATCGCGTTGCAAGACCTTGCCCATAGCTACTTCGCCGACCCCAAATCCGAAAGTGATTTTGCGCTCAAGGAAGTGAATCACACTTGGGCTGATGGACATGCCTATGCGCTGCTGGGGCCAAGTGGTTGCGGTAAGACGACCTTGTTGAACATCATGTCCGGCCTCCTCCAGCCGACTCGCGGGCGCATCCTGTTTGACGACGTCGACGTAACCACCGCTTCGACCGCCGAACGCAACATTGCGCAGGTCTTTCAGTTTCCCGTCGTGTACGACACGATGACGGTAGGCGAGAATCTTGCATTTCCCCTGCGCAATCGCCGCAAGGACGTGCAGTATGTCTCAGACCGGGTCGATCAAGTCGCGCAGATGATCGGGCTCGAAGAGCACCTTCACAGGAAATCGCGTGGGCTGACTGCCGACCTCAAGCAGAAGATATCGCTGGGTCGCGGGGTCGTTCGCGAAGATGTGAACGCGGTCCTGTTCGACGAGCCACTTACAGTCATCGATCCCCACCTGAAGTGGGAGTTGCGAACCCAGCTCAAGGCATTGCATCGCGAATTCGGTCACACGATGATTTATGTGACACACGACCAAACCGAGGCGCTGACATTCGCTGAAAAAGTGGTGGTGATGCATGAAGGTCGGGTCGTGCAGATCGGCACACCGCGGGAGCTGTTTGAGACGCCTGCGCACGTCTTCGTCGGCTACTTCATTGGCTCGCCCGGCATGAACTTCTTGCCGATAGGCCTCGAGGGAAATCAGGCCATCATTCACGGCGAGAAGATCGATCTTGCGCAGGACTACGGTAATCCGGACGGAGAAATCGTGCTGGGCGTCAGGCCGGAATTCGCCCGGCTCACAAAGGACAAAGGATTGCCAATTCGCATCAACCGAATTCAGGATGCCGGCAGGCGGAAATTCGTGAACGCGAATCTGTTCGGCACGCAAATCAACATCGTCGTCGATGCCGGCGTCGAGATCGAGGCGGACATGACAAACGTTGCGTTCGACCCTCGCAATATCAGCATTTTCCGGAATGATTGGCGAATTGAAGGTCGCGCGACCGGCACCGGCGCGGAGGGTTGGTCCTGATGCAAAGGAGTACCAATCAGCGCGCGTGGTTTCTGGTCCTGCCGGTTCTGGTTCTGGTCGCGTTTTCGTCTGTGATCCCGATGATGACCGTCGTGAACTATTCCTTCCAGGACAGCTTTGGCGGGAATGAATTCTTCTGGGTGGGCCTCGAATGGTATCGAGAGCTGTTGCGCTCGGAGCGGCTCTGGGATGCGCTGGGGCGCCAACTGCTGTTCTCGTCCATCATTCTGCTGATCGAAATCCCGCTTGGAATACTCGTCGCCTTGTGCATGCCCAAAAAAGGATGGCTGGCTTCCTTGTGCCTAGTGTTGATGGCGCTGCCCTTGCTCATCCCATACAATGTGGTGGGGACAATCTGGCAGGTCTTTGGTCGCGCGGATATCGGCCTGCTCGGACGCTCCTTGTCGGACCTTGGTATCTCCTTCAACTATGCTCAGAACGCCTTCGATGCTTGGGCGATCGTGGTGGTCATGGACGTCTGGCACTGGACTTCGCTGGTCGCGCTCTTGGCCTATGCCGGGCTTCGATCCATCCCCGTCGCCTACTATCAGGCAGCCAGGATCGATCAGGCCAGCAGGTGGAGCGTATTCCGCTTCATCGAGCTGCCCAAGATGCGCGGTGTGTTGATCATCGCAGTGCTGCTCAGGTTCATGGATAGCTTCATGATCTACACCGAGCCTTTCGTCCTGACGGGCGGTGGTCCGGGCAATGCGACGACATTCCTGTCGATCGATCTCGTGAAGATGGCACTGGGACAATTCGACTTGGGTCCGGCTGCAGCCTTTTCGCTGATGTATTTCCTAGCGATCCTCCTCATCTCCTATGTGTTTTACACGGTAATGATCAGCTCCGACAAAGCGGAGCCGCAGTCATGAACAAACTGCGAATTTCGGCCCCGGTTATGACGGCCTATCTCCTGTTCCTGCTGGTGCCGATCTACTGGCTCGTCACAATGAGCTTCAAGTCGAACGCCGAGATACTGGGTTCATTCACGCTTTTCCCCGAGAACCCTACGCTCGAAAACTACCGGACGATCCTGACCGACGCATCCTGGTACATGGGCTACGTCAACAGCTTCATCTACGTGTCGCTCAACACGGTCATCTCACTTCTGGTTGCTTTGCCCGCGGCCTACGCTTTCAGCCGTTATCGCTTCATGGGCGACAACCACCTGTTCTTCTGGCTGCTGACGAACCGTATGGCTCCGCCCGCGGTGTTCGCGCTGCCCTTCTTCCAACTCTATTCCAGCGTATCCCTGTTCGACACACATATCGCCGTCGCCCTTGCACACTGCCTCTTCAATGTGCCCTTGGCCGTCTGGATTCTGGAGGGATTCATGCGCGGAGTGCCGCGCGAGATTGACGAGACCGCCTTCATAGACGGCTACGGCTTTACTCGCTTCTTTGCGCGCATCTTCATCCCCATGATCGCACCAGGGATCGGAGTGGCGGCATTCTTCTGCTTCATGTTCAGCTGGGTCGAGCTTCTGCTGAGCCGGACCCTGACAAGCGTCGAAGCGAAGCCGATCACGGCGATCATGACCCGCACGGTTTCGGCCTCCGGCTTGGACTGGGGCGTGCTGGCGGCCGCCGGGGTCCTGACGATCATTCCAGGCGCGATTGTGATATATTTCGTGCGCGGTTACATCGCCAAGGGCTTTGCCCTGGGACGGGTCTGACGGGAAGGTGGCGTTTATGGACTGGATGGCTTGGACTTGGCCGACAGCGCTGTTTTTCGCTGCCATTGCCGTAACGCTTGCCTGCATGACCGTGCTGGCCGCCAAGTATCCCAGCACACCCAGAACCGGAGTTCTCGGTATCGAAACCGCCCGCGGAGACCGGTTGTTTATCGCTCTGCTCGGCTCGGGCTTCATCAACCTTGCGTGGATCGGATTGCTTGACGCGCCGCAATATTGGGCGCTGGCCCTATGCGCCCTGTTTGCATTCTGCGTTTTCCGCTGGGTATGAGGGCACCAACGATCGGATGGACGTAGGGGAAGTGATGAGAACGGCAATTGTTGCGAGCGCGTGCATGGTGCTTATGGCGTGTTCCGAAAGCGCGGAGAGCAACTTCGTGGTCTTGACCGAAGCGGAAAGGCGGGAAGCGGCGGCGGCATTTCTCGACAACGAGATTGGCGGTCAATCGGTTCTCACCCGTGAAGAACAGGACACCGAAATCGCCTGGTTCATGGAAGCGGCCAAGCCCTTCCAAGGCATGGAAATATCGGTTGTTTCCGAGACCATCGCTACCCACGAATACGAGTCAAAGGTCCTCGCGCCAGCATTCTCGGCGATCACTGGGATCCGCGTTACCCATGACCTTATCGGTGAAGGGGACGTGGTCGAGAAGCTGCAGACCCAGATGCAGTCCGACGAGAATATCTACGACGCCTATGTCAACGATTCCGACCTGATCGGGACGCATTGGCGCTATCAGCAGGTGCGCAACCTCACCGAATGGATGGCTGGAGATGGTGCCGATGTTACCAGCCCGACGCTCGATCTCGCCGATTTCATCGGAGCCGATTTTACCACCGGTCCGGATGGCAAACTCTACCAGCTGCCGGACCAACAATTCGCGAACCTGTACTGGTTTCGTTATGATTGGTTCTCCGATCCCGATATCAAGGCCGATTTCAGAGCCGAATACGGATATGATCTCGGCGTCCCCGTCAACTGGTCGGCCTATGAGGATATCGCCGAATTCTTCACCGGCAGGGAGATCGACGGAACGACGGTCTATGGCAGCATGGATTACGGGAAAAAGGACCCATCGCTCGGATGGCGATTCACCGATGCATGGATGTCGATGGCCGGCATGGGTTCGATCGGCGAACCCAACGGTCTGCCGGTCGATGAATGGGGTATTCGCGTAAACGAAAACTCGCAACCCGTCGGTTCTTGCGTCGCAAGGGGCGGTGCCACCAACTCGCCTGCAGCGGTCTATGCGCTCGACAAATATTCCAAATGGCTCAATGAGTATTCGCCGCCCTCGGCAGCCGGGATGACGTTCTCGGAGGCTGGTCCGGTTCCTGCGCAAGGGGCGATCGCACAGCAAATCTTCTGGTACACAACGTTCACCGCCAACATGGTCGGTGAAGAAGCTTCAGCCGTTCTCTACGAAGATGGGACGCCGCGCTGGCGTATGGCACCCAGTCCGCATGGTGCCTATTGGGAAGAGGGCATGAAGGTTGGGTACCAGGATGCCGGATCCTGGACCCTGATGAAGTCGACGCCGACGGATCGGGCAAAGGCGGCCTGGCTCTATGCCCAGTTCGTCACCTCGAAGACCGTGGACGTGAAGAAATCCCATGCCGGTCTCACCTTCATTCGCGAGTCCACAATCCAGCACGAATCCTTTACCGAACGCGCGCCTAAGCTGGGCGGGCTGATCGAGTTCTATCGCTCACCCGCGCGAACGCGCTGGTCACCGACCGGTACCAACGTTCCGGATTATCCGCGTCTCGCGCAGCTCTGGTGGCAGAATATCGGAGACGCATCCTCCGGCACGAAAACGTCGAAAGCTGCGCTCGATGCATTGTGCGAGCAGCAGGAGCGCGTTCTCGAAAGGCTGGAGCGTGCCGGTTTGCAGGGAGACCTTGGGCCGAAACTCAACGAAGAGCGAGGCGATGCCTATTGGCTGGACCAACCCGGATCGCCCAAAGTCAGGCTTCCCGACGAGGACCCGGAACCGGTCACGATCGAGTATGATCGACTCCTTGAAACCTGGCGGTAGCGAGGCGGCAGGAATCGGCCTTTGAGGGTCATGTATTGCGGGTCAGCGCTGGACGCGACCTGAGCCATCCCCGCTCATCAGTTTCTCGACTTCGGGTACGGTCACGCGATTGAAATCCCCGAGTATGGAATGCTTGAGACAGCTCGCCGCAACAGCGAACTCCAGGCTTTGTTGTCGGTTCTCGTAGGCATTCAGGCCATAGATCAGCGCCGAAGCAAAACTGTCGCCGCCGCCGACCCGGTCGACGATATCTGTCATTTCGAATCTGCGTGAGAGCATGAAACCGTGTTCGCGTGTGCGTAGGCAGGCGGACCATCCATTGCGGTCGGCGCTGAAGCTCTCTCGCAGGGTAATCGCGATGGCGCTCATGCCCGAATAGATATCGAGCACTTTTTGCGAGAGCGCCTCGTACTTGGCGGTGTCGAGTTCCCCGGATTCCACATCGACGTCGACCGAGATATCGAGCGACTTCTGGCAATCCTCCTCATTGGCGATTCCGACATCGACGTGTTTGACGAGGTCCCGCATCACTTCCGGGGCAGTCTTGCCGTATTTCCAAAGCTTGCCGCGATAATTGAAGTCGCAGGACACGGTCACGCCAGCGGCTTGGGCGGCTTGCACGCATTCAAGACTGAGGTCTGCCGCCGACTGACTCAATGCGGGTGTGATTCCGGTGATGTGCAGCCATTTGGCACCTTGGAAGATTGCCGGCCAGTCGAAGTCGCCCGGTCCTGCTTCGCATATGGACGAGCGCGCTCGATCATAGACGACCTTTGAAGGTCTCTGGTTCGCGCCTGTCTCGAGAAAGTATATGCCCACTCGATCGCCGCTGCGGCGAATCAGTGAAGTATCGACCCCGAAGCTGCGAAGCTCGCGGATTGCCGCTTCTCCAATGTCGTTGTCGGGCAGGGCGCAGACGAAACCCGCATCGAGCCCATAATTGCTCAGCGCCACCGCGACGTTGGCTTCGCCGCCTCCGAATGTCGCCTCGAAGGTCGGGGATTGGAAGAAACGCTCATGACCGGGCGTTTTGAGCCGCAGCATGATCTCACCGAAAGAAAGGAACTGAGCCATGGGGAGGAGCTTTTCGTTTGATTGGAAGAGAGTGCCGTGCCGCTATGAAAAGGCGAGGCCACCGTTGATGTCGATGTTCGCGCCGGTGATGAACGACGCCTCGTCCGAGGCGAGATAGGCGACCAGATCTGCGGTTTCCTCGGCGCGACCCTGGCGGCGCAGGGGGGTCGAGTTAGCGACATTCTCGCGTGCCGCATCGGGCGTGAACTTGTCGTGAAATGTTGTGGCGATCATGCCGGGGCACAAGGCATTCACGCGAATACCCTTTGGGCCGAGCTCCTTTGCCAAACCGCGAGTCATCGTCATCACCGCCCCTTTGGACGTGGCATAGGCGATTGCACCACCTCCGCCGCCGTCGCGCCCGGCCAACGAAGCCAGGTTCACGATTGCGCCTCCTTCGGACATGAAAGGCACTGCTGCCTTGCAGGCAAGGAATGTAGACGTGGCGTTGAGCTGCATGACGAAGTTGAAGAACTCTTCGTCCATTTCTTCGAGTGTCTTGCGTGCGACCAGTCCTCCAGCATTGTTGACGAGGACGTGAATGGTGTCGCCGTATGCTTCGCGGGTCGCTGCGATCAGAGAGTCAACAGCTGCCGGCATGGTCACATCGGCCTTCACCTTGATGCCCTTGCCTCCAGCTGCATCGACAGCGGCGACTGTCGCATCGGCATCGGCTTCATTGCTGTTGTAGTTGACAACAACGTTGGCCCCTTCACTGGCCAGTCGCACGCAAACCGCCCGCCCGATATCGCGGCTGCCTCCCGTAACCACTGCCACTTTGCCTGCAAATTTCATCGGTACCCCCTCTTAAGACGTTGCATGGCCAGCGGCCGATTTGGGTTTCAATGGTTTGATCTCACCGCACAGGATCCAGACGCTGGCGATAGCCGTAAGCGCCAAACCGGCTCCGAGCACGAAGACGGAGTAGTAGTTCGCTCCGGCAGTCATGATTGGAACGAGATAGGTTAGCGCCGCTGCGCTCAATTTGGCCGCCATACCGGCAATGCCGGACAGTGTGCCGACCGTCTGCTTGCCGTAGAGATCGCTCGGTAGAGTTTGCACGTTGCCGATTGCGGTCTGGAAACCGAACAAGATCGTGAACATCAGCCACAGTGCAGGCCATGGCGAAGACGCCGCCGATAGGGCTAGCAGGGCCGGCAGCATAATCAGACAGCCGAGCGTGATCGTGAATTTGCGCGTGCGGTTCACGCTCCAGCCCGCCTTCAGACGGTTCTGTGCGAGCAGGCCGCCGAACCAAGCGCCGAACATGGCTCCAACGAACGGCAGCCAGCCGGACGCTGCCACGTCCTTCACATTGAAGTTGTGCACTTCGACCAGATAGGTCGGGATCCAGACGATGAAGAGCCACCAGATCGGATCGATGGCTGCCGAGGCGATGATAACGCCCCAGCTTTCCCTGCGGCCGAGCAATTCGCCGGTCGATGGGTTGTAGCCGTCGTCATTGTCGCTCGTCGCGTCCTCGGGCTTCTGGCCCGTCAGGATGTATTCGCGCTCCTCGTCGGACAGCCAATCGTGCTCCTTGGGCGGTGCCTTTACGATGAACCACCAAGGCACGAGCCAGATCAGGCCGACGACGCCGACCAGGATGAAAATCAGTTTCCAGTCGAGGAAGACCGCCATGTAGCCGATCAGCGGGATCGAAATGATGCCGCCGATAGCCGCACCCGAATTGAATATCCCCTGCGCCAGAGCGCGCTCTTTCGTAGGAAACCACTCGGCGTTGGCTTTCGTTGCGCCAGGCCAGTTCCCTGCCTCGGCGACACCGAGGATTGCGCGGAACAAGCTGAAGCTCACCACACCCTTTGCGAGCGCGTGCGCAGCGGTGGCGAGCGACCACACACCGATGGACAGGACGAAACCGAGTCGCGTCCCGATCCAGTCGAAGATCTTGCCAAAGATCGCTTGCCCCGCGGCGTAGGCGAATATGAAGACTGTGCTGATGATCCCGAGAATGTACTTGTGCCCGTCTGCATCCATGTCTGGGAACAGCTCCGGCGCGATATTCTCGGGCCACAGAACGTTGATCGTTTGCCGATCGATGTAGTTGATGATGGTCGCAAGAGCGACGAGGCCTACCACCCACCAGCGAAGTCCATTGAGCTTCACGATCAGCCCTCCTGTTCCAGGAAATCTTCGCGCGCCGGACTGAACGTATCGATCAGGACACCCGGTTCGAGGCAGACGGCACCGTGATCCAGATGCGGCGCGACATAGAAGCTGTCGCCCGCTGCGAGTACGCGCTTTTCGCCGTCGACAAACACTTCGAAGGATCCGCTTTCGACATAGCTGGATTGGCTGTGGCGATGGGCGTGGACTTCTCCGACCGCACCCTTCTCGAACCACACCCGCACGATCATGATCTCGGGACCGTAGCCGAGGATCTGGCGCGTGATACCGTCACCAAGATCCTCCGTCGCAGTCTCATCGGCCACCACGAAGGGCGGGCTCGCTGCGCTCACCAATGTCGCCACTTCAGTTCTCCCCTCCGGTGAGTGCGACCACGGCTGCGAATCCCGTCCAGGCGATCTCTTCGCCATCGAGCGCGACGCTATGCGCTCGATCCGGTTCGGGATTGTGCGATACGGCGATCGCGAAACGCTGCCCCGTTTTCAGAGTCAGGCGTACGATGTCTTTGTCGTTGATGCGTTCGTGAGCGAGATCCACCACGCGGCTGCGGCTGGCGACCGTCTGTTCGGCAGCGCCGTCATACTTGCCGTGCGCTTCGAGCAGGCTGGCGAAACTGGCGGAACCGTTGCGCTGGGCGCGCAGTATTATCAGCGGCTCGCGGCGCAGGTTGAAGTTGGGATCGTTCGCGCCGCTTTCGCCCAGAATTGCGTTCAACGGGCCATTGCTTGCGAACCGATAGGTATAGAACCGTCCGTCGAGGATCCAGGTGAGAGCGCCTTTGCCGTTTTCGAGGCTTGCCTTGGCGTCGACCCAGATGTGTTGATACCCGTTTGCCGCGCCCAGAACGGGACGCTCGGCTATGCGGTTTTGGAGCTCGAAATCGAACTCCATTATGTGCCCGCTATAGTGAAGTGGCAGATCGTAGAGATGTGGGTCGGAACTTTCGGCGCGGACCAGATCGAGGACCAGGGGTGCTTCTAGTTCGGCAATGTCCGGCATGATCAGGGTGCGGGTAATTGCAACACCGGGGTAGGCGCTATCGATCCGGGCACTGGACACCTGAAGGCCATGGAAATCAGAGAAATGGAGCTGTTCGGGCCAATTCTCGTTTGCCACTTTGACCTTTCCGTCAAAGTGGCTCCTTCGATCCACAACCAGCGTGTTGTGAGCGACCGAGGTTTTCGCCCAGGTCGTGTTCTCGGGAAGGTAGCGTCCACCTTCCTTGGCTTCGATATTGAGGAAGCGTGCCGCACCATAGTCGCGGACAATCTCGTGGCCGTTGTCGTAGAGCTGCCACGCGAGCTTGTCGAAATGCCCGTGGCCCATGCCCTGCGCTGTATTCTTCGCGATGAGGGCGGTGTGCCTTTCGCCCTCACCGCGACGCAGGATCGCGACCGCGCCCTGCTGCCCGTCCGGCCCGTCGCTCAAGAGCAGGGATCGGAACGGGAATGGCTTTGCCATTCCGGCCGCAAGGTCGCTCGCAACCATCATGCCGTTCTTGCCCAGGACAGTACGGCCCTGGAATTCAGCCACCGATAGAAGTGACGGATCTCGGGTTTGCGCATAGGCAATCGCGACGCCGTCATAGAGCTCGGCAGTCTTGAGGCTCTTGTCGCGGATCGCGTCGTTGAAAGGAAAAAAGTAGCCGCGATAGCTAAGCTGAACGGTGGTCCGCAGCGCTTTCAGAAGGATGCCGTCGCGATGCTCGAAGATCTTACGTTCCGGCTCGTTGCGCTCGATCGCGTCGGCGAACACCATGAAAGGAAGCAGCGCAAAACGCTGATAGTAGGGGCCTTCTGTGTAATATCCGTCGGGTGAGAACAGCAGGTCGCTCTGGCGCAGGAAACCGGCCTGGCCGCTCTTGTCCGAGCCGAGCAGAGCGCGTTCGACCATATCCCGATCGCCTAGCAAGTAGCCGGTCATCCCCACGCCTGCTGTCGCCCAGGTCGCGTGGTTATGAATGCGGTCGAACGTGCGTTGCGAATCCACCGAAAGGAAACTCACCGCGCGGCGGAACACATCGTCATCGATCCGCTTTCGATCTTCGGCCGACAGCGCGTCACGAATCTCCGCATAGCCTTGAACGGTGTGGACCAACCACATCGCGTCGTTCAGCACCTGCCAGAACAACCGCCCGACGTTCTGGTTCGCCTTGGCCGGATGGTCGCCCAGCGTCGGATAGAGATAGGCGTATTCGAGAAGCATGTCTCGGACATAGTCGCCATAACGCTGCTCGCCGGTGATCCGGAACAACTGCCCACCAAGGTAGATCGCCCGGAAGTTTCGCTTGTGCTGCTCGTGGGTGTAACCGCCGCCCGGATCCTTCGGCACCGGCACGACGACGCCCTCGTCCATCATCCCGTCGACGAATTCGCGGGCACGCTCCAATTCCGCTGCATAGAGTGGCGGTAGGTCTTGAACTGCCGCGGTTGAGTGATCGGTTGCGGCGAAAACGGCCTGCGGCACTGCGCCCAAAGCCAATGCCGATGCGAGGAGAGCAGAACGCATCATTCGCTTCCGTCCCCGGCAAAGATGTTGCCCGAAAGCTCTGCTCGATGATCGCCTTCGTAGTTGAGCTCTTCGAGAACGAATGTGGGCGTGTCGGCGAACTGATTGTCGTTGATCGAAGTCTTGGGTGTGCCGACCGTGTGCACCACCCGGAACGGAGCGGAGCCGACGATCTGGTTGCGCTCGATCTTCGCAATCTGGACCCCATGGAGGTGGATCGAAGCGCCTGACCCATTGGTGGCTGCAAGGCCTACACTCGCGATCTGGTTGCCAGAGAACGAGATGTTTGGCCCGAAGGTGCTTTCGTCGCGACCTCCGCGATAGACGTCCGCAATCGGTCCGCCGACATTGGCGAACTTGCTATCGACGATATCGAGGTACTCGACATTGTATTGGCCGAAATCTTCGGTCTCGGCGGCTGCTGAAACCACGGCTCCGGTTATGTCGACGAAATTGCTGTTGCGGATGCTCACCCGGTCGGCAAGGGCACTCTTGCCAAGTGTCAGCACGTTGAACGACTTATTGACCACCAATCCGCGCACGGTGACGCCGTCCATCTCGATCCGCATATTCGACTTGATCGGATAGGTTGTGGTGCGGATCGCGGAGTTTCCGACCGAGTCCGGTGCCAGCGCACCGTCGATGGTAATGTTGGCTATCTGGAGGTCGCCGCCGTCGCGCAATTCGATGAGCGTAGGGCGCGTGAAATAGATGGTTGGGGGCTCTGCGCCTTCTTCGTAAGCACCCCTGATAGTGAGCGCTTTGCCGAGCGGGATCGCACGGTTGGCGATGTATTCGCCTGGGCCAAGCAGCAGGACATCACCGGAAGCAGCCGCCATCGCCGCTTCAACCAGGGTATCCTCGCCCGGCGCAACGTCGACGACTTTCCCGGAGGAGCCGAAAGCGACCTCGTCACCGGGCTTGGAGTACCATTTGACGCCCACCTGATCGAGGGAAACGGGCTTGAGATCACGGGGTGCGCCTGTGGAACCGAGCTCTGGATCACTGGGATAGAGTAGGCCGTTCGCGGCTCGCTCGAACTCGGTGGAGGCTGCTGTGAACTTGTCGGAAAGAGCGGTCTGCACACCGCCCAAGACAACTCGATTGCCAGCGAATTCGATACCCGAAATATCGTCGTAGGATTCCACCAGGGTCTCGCCCGGAAGACCGCTCAAGAGGTTGCCCTTGAAAATGCTGTTGCTTGGGGGTGCAGATCGCTCCTCATCGGCTCCGACATTGAACGCGACACGGCGGCTGTCGACGATTGTGTTGTTCTCGACCCGGGCGTGCTCGACTTCGACATAGCGGTTGACCGGAGAATTCGGCACGCCGTTCATGATCGCCAGGGCGCTTGAGAAGGCCTGCCCGCGCAGCCCTTCCATGTAATTGCTGCGCACGGTCTGGTTGCGATTGATGACACGGATTCCGCCGGTGTAATCCTTGCCGCCGCCTAAGAAGACGTTGCGCTCGACGACGTTGTCGTCGCCATGTCGAAGCGTGAGCGTGCCGCGCGATTTCAGGAAGACATTGCCGCGGAAGATGTTGCCGCCCGACTTGGAGGATATGATCTCCACTTCGCCGTCGGTTCGGTCGAAGACGTTGTTCTCGACCAACGTGTCCGAGCGGTGCATCGAGTAACGGCTGGTTCCGATCCGCAGAGTTTCGCCGCCATTCGAACCCAAGACTGGGCGCGGGCCAAAGTAGTTATGATCGATCCGGTGCTCGTTCTCACGGCTTTCTTCGCTGTCGAGCCGCACGGCCAGTGTCACCCCTTTGTTGGTCTTGCCGACCAAGTGGTTGTGATCGAAGCGGTTGTTCTTGCCGTAGATGCCAACCCAGTAATCGCTTTCGTAGCGATCAGGCTTGCTGAAATTGTCAATGACGATCTCGGAGACTCGGCTGTTGCGAGCCTGGTCCTGCTTGGACCGCCTGAACGAGATCACCTCACCTCGAGGGCTGTAGCCATCCTTGAAGACCAGACCGGTCACCAGGATGTGCTCACCGCCAATGCGTAAGCTCGATTGACCGGTAAGAAAGACTTTGCCCGGTTCTTCCGAAATGACCGTGATCGGTCTTTCTGGCTCACCTTTGCCGGTGATGACCAGTTCGAAATCGCGCCATTCGCCATTGGCGAGAATGATGATGTCCCCCGCTTCGATCTGTTTCAGTGCGTGGGCATATTCATTTTGATTGCGGACGAAGTAATGCTCTGCGAGCGCGGGCGTCGCGCCCAGCCACATAACCAGCAGCACAAGGCAATGCCTTGCAAGCATCCCGACAATCCCCTCGTCCAATTCTTATGAGTCGGAACTATACGGGGGATCGCCCGACTGTCAATCAATCTGGCATGTCAAAATAAGATTTTTTGTAACACCAATTGGCCTAGCCAATTTTTGCGGATGCAGTGAAGCGTTCACGGCTCTTTGAAACTTGCTCCTGCACTTCTTCCAAAGCCATGCGCTCGGTTGCATCGAGCATTGCCTCAATCAGCCGATGGAAGTGTTCTCGCATTGCGTTGCGAGCGCCCGCAGGATCGCGATCGCGCAGCGCAAAGAAGATTGCCTCGTGTTCTGCGGTACGCGAATCCGCATCGTGAACGCAGACGGCTTCATAAGTCGCTTTCACGTCGGGCAATTCCTCGCGCATCCGCCACAGCGTTTGCACGGTGTGGACCATCGCGGCGTTGTTCGATGCCTCGGCAATGGTGCGGTGGAATTGCTCGTCTGCTTCGTTTGCCGCCTCTTCGCTGCCGGTGCGCATCTGTTCGATGAGACCTTCGAGCGTGGCGATCCCCTCATCGGTGATGTTGTGAGCGGCGAGCGCTGCGGCCTCTGCCTCGACCAATAGGCGTGCCTCGGTCACCTCGAAGGCGCTGGCGCCTGGCAGTTCGGCACGGTTCTCCGGCTGGCTATCGCTGACATAGACGCCCGATCCGGTCTTGATTTCGAGACGTCCAACCGCCTGCAGCGCGATCTCAGCCTCCCGGATCGTCACCCGGCTGACCCCCAATCGTTCGGCCAACTCGCGTTCTCCGGGAAGCCTTGTTCCCGGAGGAAAAGAGCCTTCATCGATCAGATCCGCGATCTGTTCTGCTACCGATTGGAAAAGTCGCTTGCCGTTCATTCTTTACCCTTGCTGCCGGTTTGAGCGTTCCTCTCTACCTAATTCCTACGCCTATATGGCCCTTTCGTGCCAGTCAAAGTGATGGACTGCCGCCGCAGACCCCCACCTGCGGCGGCAGTCGCAAGCGGGTCAGAACTTGACCCGTGCCCCCACGAAGTAGCGCGGGCCGTAAACCTGGATCGCGCCGAAATCGTCTGGCGCTCCGCGGAAGTTGGTCCGCGGCTCGTTGAACAGGTTGATCCCTTCCGCTGTGAACCGGACGTTATCGTTGAGCTCGAACGATATCCGGGCCTCGAACACGCCCACGTCGTCGACATAGCGGACGCGGCCCGGTGTCGAGACAAACTGCTGGAAATACTCGCTGCGGTACTTGTAGACGCCCTGGAAATCGAACGGACCGATTTCGTAGTATGCCTGCGCGGAAAGCACGTGTTCCGAGAACCCGAACAGGTTCGATGGCGGGATCAGCCCATTGCTGGTGCTGGTCGATCCATCGGCATTCACCGTCGTAATCGCGCCAAGAGTGTCATCTTCGAATTCGAAATCTGAATCGGCGTAATTGTAGCTGATCTTGAAGCCCAGCCCGTCAAGCGGGAAGGGCAGGTAGCTCAGCCGGTGCGCAGCCGTGATTTCGATACCATAGATGGTGCTGGTATCGTTGGTGGTGTTGATCGACGTGGTGAGCAGATCGGCGCTGGCTTCCCCGATCGTGAAAGTCTCGAACACGCCCACGGTTTCGAAACCGCCGTTGAAGCTCTTGTAATAGGCGTTGAAGGCGAGGATTGTATCGTCGTTCGGATACCATTCGAGACCGGCATCGACATTCCAGGAAAGCAACGGTTCGGTTGCCGGATTGCCGGTTGCCGAGACGTTGTCGACTCCGCCGACAAGCGCTTCCTGCGGTGTTGCAAAGTCATCATCGGCGTTGATGTTTATGATTCGACCATCACCAAGATCGGAGGGATCCGGACGCGACAGCGAACGATAGATCGCGAACCGCCCGAGCAGGTCTGGCTGGAATTCTGCCACAAGGTTAAAGCTTGGCAGGAATTCGGTGTAAGACGCAATCGAGTTGCGGACGGTCAGCTGGCTCGGGTCTTCAACAAGCGCAAAGCCGGCGATACCGTCCTCGTCAACGTCCTCCAACACGATATTGAGGGTTGTGCGAAACCCTCGCGAACGGACCGAAGTGTTGACCACACGCACCCCGACATTGCCTCGCACCGGCAGGCTGCCAAACTCGCTGTCGAAATTAGCCTGCACGTAGCCAGCCCAACTGCGTTCGGTCACATCGGTGTTCTGGATCGAGTCGAAGTCTCCCGTCGGGAAAATGACGTTTCCGTCGGCATCGAACTCCAGGCCCGAGGGATCTTCGCGTTCGAGAACCCGCGCAATGCAGCGCGCATCGAAAGTGGCAAAGCTATTGGACGTGCCAAGCACATTCCCGTTCAGATCGACATTGGTGATCAAGGGATTGCCACCAGAAATCGATGAAAGGAAACCGGTTTCCGGGAATTCCGTACGGCACTCGCGGTTGGCCACGGCGAGAGCGCCGGTCCTATCTGTGTCATTGTAGTTGATCTGCTGGCGGCTGGTACCATTCGAAGCGCCCGGCACATCGCGATAGATCAATTCCTGGTAGCGCGTGCCGGCCTGGATCGAACTGAAAAAGCCGTCCATTTCGTATTCGACATCGCCTCGAACGGCCCAAACGCTGTTGAACCTGTCCTGCTCTAGATCGGCGCGCAGGCGCGGGTCGTTGGCGAACAGCGCATGATCGGTAACGTCGAAGTTTTGAGTAAAGAAGTTGAGGCCCTCCGCACCGTTCTGGCGGATCAGGACGGCAGTCTCAACACGGTCGTCGGTGCCGTTTGTCCGACCCGCATTGGGCGTTTGATCGCTTTCGAATGCTTCGGGAAAGAACGGATTGCCATTGGCGTCGGTGTTGCCCTCGATACTTTCGCCATCCTCGGTACGGAAGCGGATCTGGACAGCTTCCTCGATCCGTTGGGTTTGCGAATAGGACGCGTCGAGCGAGACCGTCAGGCGATCGGCCGGCTTGAAGTCGAGCGACAGACCGCCGCCCCAATATTCCTCGTCGCGCTCAAGGTACTCGCTCACAGCTTCGATACGCTGCTCGTTGGTGAATTGGCGAAGCGCTCCACTTTCTGTGAAGATCAGCGGGAAGCCTTCGATCATGTTTGGATCGCCGGGACCGTCGATCCGGCGACCTTCGGCGAAGTTCAAGTCGGAGCGCTGCTCGCGGAACAGGCGCGAAGAATACTGAAAGTCCGCATTGATGTTGACGTCCGGACTCGGCTTGTACTGGACAGCGGCGAAGATTGCGTCGCGCGTGTCGTCCGTGATGTTCGACCGCAGCGCATAGCTGTTTCGTGCGATCACGAAAGGCAGGGTGACGCTGCCGTCGCGGAGTCCTGCGATTGTGCTGCCGCTCGTGTCGCAGTTGCCATCGTCGAAGACGCCGTCGCTGGTTGTGCTTGGGTCAAGCACGCAAGCGCGGATCGTGTTGGAGACGTTCGCTTCTTGCTCGGGATTGGTGGTTTCGTTGCGCTGATAGCCGATCGAGATGCCGAATTCGCCGTCGCCAAGGTCGAACTGATCCACGTAGCTAAGCGTGCCGCGGAAACCGATGTCCTGGAACCGCTGGTCCGAATCGATGTCGAGGTTGTCAGGGTTGATACTCGCCTTGATTTCGCCCTGAACGCGGCGCTTGCCGTAATCGAGAGGTTTGATTGTTTCGAGCACGATCTGCCCGGCAACACCGCCTTCGATGTAGCTTGCGGCTTGCGTCTTATAGATTCCGACCTTGCTGAACAATTCGGACGGGAACTGGCTGAAATTGACCGAGCGGTCACCGCTGCCATTGGTGGCGACACGTCCGTTGATCACTGTTGAGCTTAGGAATGGCCCCAGGCCGCGGATGGAGATTTCGGTCGCGCCGCCCTGCTCGCGATGCGAGCCAGCGCCGGTGAGAGTTTCGAGCGCTTCACCGATCGAAAGCGCAGGAATGTCGCCAATCTCGTTGGCCGACAGTGCATCGAACACTTCGGTCGCGTTGCGTTTTTCTTCGATAGAGCCCTGGATCGTTGCCCGAATACCCGTCACGATGATGTCACCGTCGCCTTCCGCAACGCTCTCGTCTTGACCCCCGCCTTCATCCTGCGCGAGCGCAGGCGATGCCACGAGGGCTGTACCCGCCAGAAGTGCCGCCGAAATCGAAATACGCGAAAAGGCGCCGCAACGGGCTACGCGTGAAACCATGATCCCCTCCCAAGGAATTGTTGTGCGACTAGGGATAATGGCCCCATCAATCATGTCAACCAATCTGTCATACCTTTTTGTATTTCTGGCCTGTCCAGTTGATCAATGGGCTGTGTTTCCTGCATATTTCCTGGAGCGATATTGGTCTAATGCTCGGTATCTCGGTTGAGTATCGCGAGAGATTGCTCCTCTGTGCCGGCATTTCGGGTGATCTGGCGCTACCACATCAACTTCAACTCGCCCAAACTCGCCGCGCTCGAGGCTCAATCATTGGCGAGGAAGGATGCATGTCCACAGCTATCGTCAGCATATGGCCGAATTTGCATGAGGAATTTCAGTCTCTTATGGATAGTGTATACCAATTGGTATGACATAAATATACTTTAGGACTGTGTATCTGGTTGACTCGATATGCGGTCCAGTTATGCTCCGATGCCGAGAGACCAGAAAATGGTGATGGGAGAATGACATGGGGTACTGGAACGGGGGCGAATGCCCGTCCGCGAGAAAATCGCGTATTGTCGCGGGCTTGCTGGCCGGTTCGGCCATAGCGCTCTCGCCAGGGACTGTCTTCGCTCAAGACGCTGAAGCCGCCGACGACTCGGTGGGCGAAGGCAACCAGATCATCGTCACCGGAATCCGCAGCTCGCTTGCAAGCGCGCTCAATGAGAAACGCGATGCCGATAGCCTGATCGAAGTCATCCAGGCGGAGGATATCGGTTAGCTGCCAGACCTGAATCTTGCCGTGGTCTTGGAAAACGTTTCAGGCGTACAGATATCACGTACCGCTGGCGTCGGATCCGGTGTCCTGATTCGCGGCACCAACGACAACCAGGTCTTGATCAACGGCGTGAAGACCGTGGCGGCCGGCACCGGGCGTGGCGGGATCAGCTTTGAGGACATCAACCCGGCGATCATCGGTGCGGTCGAAGTGACCAAGGCGCCTACGGCAGCGGTGATCGAAGGTTCGGTCGGCGGCACTGTCAATCTCCGCACGATCCGTCCACTCGACATCACCGATCGGATCCTCTCTGTACGCGCCCAGGGCGAGTACAGTGAGCTTTCGGATAGTATCAAACCACGTTTGTCCGGCAGTTTCGGAAACGTCTGGGATGCTGGCGACGGCGAGATCGGATTTGTGATCAGCGCCAGCTACACCGAGCAGGAAGCCACATCTTTCCGTCCGCGTGTCGACCGCGACAACCCGATCGAAGCCGGACAGGCCGTAACGTCCGCTGGAGCGCCGGGACCAGACTTCCCGTTCCTCAACATCCAGTTTCTCAACCAGGAACGCGAGAACTTCGAGTACGAGACGATCAACCTCGCCGGCTCGCTCGAATGGGCGCCGAGCGAAGACCTGAAGTTCTTTCTCGACGTTATCTACAACGACCAGGAGCGGCGTCAGGACAGTTCGCGGATCCAGGGCTCGGGCGTGAGCGCCGTCGATACGGTCAACGTGCCCGACACGTTTGAAACTATCAATTTCGGTTCGCTTGACGGGGTCCAACTTGGCAGTATCGAAGCCGCACTTGTTGGCGTGATCGAGCCAAATCTTGCGCGTGACGACGATGATCCGAACTTGCGCTTCTCAAGCGACACGGGCGCGCGTGTAACGACCAGTGAGCTCTATCGCTTGGGCACTGAGTTCGAAACGGGACGGCTCGCTGCCAGAGTCGAACTATCCCGTTCGACTTCGGATTCTTCCAATCCCAACCTCAGCACGACTCTCAACTTCATCAACCCGAACGCGCCCCCGGACGGCGGATCAAGCAACGATAACGCTGTGCCTTTCATCTATGATTTGTCTGGCGGATCGCTGACATTCGGCATCAATTTCGACTCGCCGTTTGCTCCAACCGTTGAGCAGCTGCTCAATCCGAACAACACGGTGCTCGATGCGGTGACCAACAGCAACAACCGAACTCAGAACAAAGAGGACGCGTTCCGGATCGATACCTCGTTCGATCTCGACGGGATCGTCGGGTTTTTCACCTCTTTCGATGCCGGTTACCGTTTCAACGACAGTTCGACGCAATTCGATCAGCTCCGCTCGACATTTGGGACCGGCAATATTGCCAACAGCCCAAGCGGTTCGGTGTTCGCCGACTTGATCGTCCAGGGACCGAGCAATTTCGGCGCGTTCGATGGACGCACGCTTGCCTTCCGGAATTTCGTGGTCATCGATCCGAACCGCTCCTTCTCTGAGCGGGATGCGGTGTTCGCCCAATTGCAGGCTGCGCTCGATGCAACTCCGGGCGGCCAAGCCGCAATCGCCAACGGTGGGCGTCTGCTCAATGATCTTGACCCGAACTCTGCTGGCAATTTGGGCGCGTCCTTCCGGATCGAAGAGCAAACCCATGCGCTTTACGGGCAACTGAATTTCGAAAGCGGCCCGGTACGCGGAAACATCGGAGCCCGATGGGTCAGCACCGACGTCGACTCGTTCGGAAACGCCATTGCGAACAATGTGGCATCGCCTGTCACATTGAGCGGCAGCTACACAGAATTCATGCCACGCGCGAACTTCACCGCCGAACTTGCCGAGAACCTGTTCTTGCGAGCGAGCTATACCGAAGACATCAACCGCCCCGACTTCATCGATCTGTCGCCGTCGGTTTCATTCCCGACCGGTCCGAACAACGCGGTGCGACAGGGTAATCCCAACCTCGCTCCGGAAACGGTCCAATCCTACGACGCGTCGATCGAATGGTACTTTGCGCCGCAATCGCTGATCAGCATCGGGTTCTTCCATAAGGATCGCACAAACCTGTTCGTGAGGCAGGTCGAAGATGCTGCCGAGGACGCCAACGGTTTCCGCGACATCACCGATCCCTGCGAAGGCGGGGGTATCTTCAATCCCGTTCCCGATCGAAATGTCCTGTCGGACGTACCAGGCAATGGCCTGTGCGTCCCACTACAGACCATCATCAATGATACGGCGAACACGACTCAGACGGGGATCGAGGTCTCGTTCCAATTCGACCTGTCGCAATTCGAAGATACACTGGGCTTCGCATCCGGCTTCGGCATCATCGCCAACTACACCTATCAGGACTTTGGCGGCGGTCAGGCGACCAATGAAGCTTCGGGTCGCGGACAAGACATCTTCGAGGACATCAATCCGAATGTCGGCGATCCGGTCGAAGCGGTCCAGGGCCTGCTCGACTTCTCCGAAAACGCCTACAATATCACCGTCTACTACGAGAAGTACGGCCTGTCGGCTCGCGCTCGATACACTTGGCGCGATGCGTTTCGCACGCTCGATACGGCGGCGGGCGCGTCGCTCAACTCGACCCTCGGATTCCCGGTGGTGACGTCGGCGCGCGGGCAGCTCAACGGCAGCGTCGTCTACGATGTGACCGACTTCCTGAGCATTGGAGTTGAGGGTGTGAACCTGACCAAGTCCGACATCAGCCAGTTCTGCGTCAATGACGGTGCCCTGCTGTGCTTCCAGGGCCTGCCCGATCGTCGGATCACCTTCGGCGCCACCGCAAGGTTCTAGCAAACAACGTTGCCGGCCCACTCCCAAACCCGGGCCTGTATCGCGAGGCGCTGCCATACTCTCCCGGCGGCGCCTCGTCACGCCGGCTTGGGCGAGGCCGCCCTCGGCCTATCGATAGCGAGCATTTCACCTCGCTAGCGGCTGCGATGCTGCCCATGGGTCAAGATAACTCCGGCGACCGGCCTTTCATCGCAACAGCCAAGGAGGGCGCGTGTGAGCGACGGACGGCGCCTGGCGAGCCACTTGCGCCTACCCGATAGAATCGATCTGCCTTCCTGAGTGCGAACGGATCAAGCTCAGCGCATGATCGAACGAGCGCGTCTTGCCTACGTCCGATTTCCCTCCAAACATCCCGCTAACGTGGGTCACGCGAAACGTCCCCGCAGACTCGCTGACATAGTAGAGGTTGTTGCCTCCGCCCTTTACGACAACCCGCCGCTGGCTCACAGTTCTTCCCCTTCTGTTTCAAGTCGGCAAAGCGTCACACGTGACGCAGGTACTCGTCCTCTTCGATGTCACCTTCGCATTCGGCAGCATCGCCCGCGGGGACAGCTCCGGCGGCCCGTGCAAGAGGGGTCACGACAATATCGGCGCGCTGCCTCGTGCCGATATCGCCCAACGGAATGACAAGTGCCATCTGCCGTGCACGGCGTTCCAGATTGCGCTCGACCGCCAGAGCATGGGCGTATTCGCTACGGGGCGAGACCAGGGCAAAGATGACGATCAGCCCCAGATCGAGGATCAGGAACAGCGTGTGCAACTGCCATTTCAAATTTGTCACCGCAGGGCCGAGATCCTTGTCGTTAAGCAGCAGCCAGGTGCCAAATTCCTGGCCTGCCAGATCCCGATTGATGCGGCGATATTCCGGCAACGCACGCATTTCCTCCATCAGCGCCGCTCGTGTCGGCAGATCTTCCAGTTCTTCGCGCATCTGCTTGACGCGTTCCTGCAGCGCGTCCTGTTGCTCGCCAATCGGTCCAAGGCTGGCCGCTCGCGTTTCGGCGGCCTTCGCGCGGCTGTTGGAGAGGTCGCGATAATAGTTGCACCGGGTTTTGCAGGTCGGCGCGCCCGAGAGGGCTACGCCCGCGAGTTCGGGGCTCGACTGCTGCTCGACCGATCCGCTGGCGATGCCCGCGCGCTCGGCATTGGAGATGGCCTCCGCGGTAGCCGCTCCGGCGCGGAGTTCTGCAATCTCGTTCTGCGTGTTCGTCTTGCGCTGCTCGAGCGAAACGAGGTTCTTCTCCATTTCCTCGATACCCAACTCGCGCTCGCGGCGGCTCGCGGACATCTCGGTCCAACGCGCTTCGTATATCTGGACCAATTCGGCGTTGGCGTCCCGTTCGAATTCGCCCAATTCTGCTTCGCCCGAGACGCGCAACAGCGCAGAAAAGAGCAGGCTCGACACGGCGAACGCGATCGCAAAGGCGACTGCGACGCGGGTAGAGAGGGCAGCGACGGCCGGTGACAACGCGCGCGCGCCATCAACCCAGTTTCCACCCTCGACACGCTGGATCGACAGCGGGTGATTGAGAGAATGGCCGATAACGAGGCGGTCTATCCAGAACACCACGATACCGAGAAACAGGCCTGCCGAAATGGGGAAGAGGATACTGCTCTCATACGCCTGGGCGAGGACATAGGCGAAAGCGATCGAGTGGATCGCCGCAACGGTCAGGATCATTGCGCCAGCCGTCGCACAGATGTTCCAGTCTATCGGGCGCAAGGTTGCCATGATCCGATGGTCGACCATTGCGACCCAGAACAGGAACAGTCGCAGGGGACCGAATTCTCTCTGCCGACCATCACCGGGCGGCTGCATGGGCATCTGAGCGTTCATTGTCGGTCTCCTCAAAGATCCTCAACCAAGGGGGGAAGGCGGATGTCGATCCGCTGGCGGTGTTCCTCGAAGCCGCCGGTCGGACGCTCCAGCAAGAAGGTGAACTCGTGCTGTCCAGGCGCCAGCAGCGGGAAGCGAAGCTGGCCCTGTGGCGGCAATCCGTTTTCGTCGCCGAACTGGTTGAGCCAGTCGATTCCATGGTACGCCCGCACGGACGTCGCGCCTCGCACATCCCAGATCATCGTGGCTTCCCCGCCCACATAAGCGGTGCGGGGCATGTGCAGGTCGAATTGGATAGCTGGCGGCGTGATTTCACCATCGAAGGTGCGAACCTTGGTGCCGCCCGACCCTTTGGCGATCAGTTTGAAGTGATACGGGCCGATATGCCCTGCCGAAACGGTGTGGACCAAGACCCCGCCATTCTGCACTTCCTCGACGAAGCTTTGCGAATGGCCATTGTGATCGACCAAGGTCAATTGGGTAACGTGTCGGCAAGCGACCGTCAGCAGCATTGTATCGCCGAGATGCGGCCGTTCCGGCAGAAGGCTGACTTCTTCGAAACTTGGGAGCGGGTCGGTCCGCTCGAAGACGAGCGTGGTGGAGGCACTACCCTCGCGGTGTGTGGCAGCGTGCGGCCCATTCGCCACCAGACTTGCTTCATAGGTACCGTTCGACAACAGCGGCAGTTCGATGGCGCCGGAGCCTTCCTGCAGATCGAAGATTTCCGCACCCACCTGCAATTGAGCCTGCCTGGCGCCGGAAACACGGTAGTTGAGCACGACTGGTTCGGGGCGGGGGACCTTCCTGCGGCCCGAGGCAATTTCGAGCTCCACCTGAGGGCGGATGATACGCGGCGAAATGGTGAGCGTCGTACTGTCGCCCGGGTTTCCTTCTTCATCGAACACATCGAACTGGAAGGTGCAGGGGGTCTCGTCGACCGGGCTGAAAACGTATTCACCGAATGCGGCTTGTGCCGCCACCACTTGGCCGTTGAGGGACAATTGGCCGCTCGCGAATTGTCGGTCGCCTTCGAGGGAAAAGTAGAGCACGACCGCTTCATCAACGAGTGGGCGAGCGTCGGAAACGAACAGACGCGGCGTGCATATGAAGAGCTCGCCGCCCCTGTCGATCCTGCGCTGGAGAGCTGCAATTGCCTCAGGGGTGAGGTTTTCGCGCGGGGGAACACCTTGCATGGCTAGTCGTCTCTCCATTCATCGGTCGGGGTTGGAAGCGTCGCCAGATCGGCCGAACCGAGATAGTTCGAGCAGCACGGGCAGGCGGCGTCAGGAAGATCCGCGAAAACGCTGCGATCGATCCGTTTGTTCGCACCCTCGCGCCAGGCCGAATAGGCATTGGTCGTCAACGGTCGCCACCCGAACAGGAGGTTCATCATCTCCTGGACCCCGAGCCCGGCGATCTGCAGGTTGAGTGCCATCACCGAAGGCGAGATGATTTCGGGGTGATCCTGTACGTACCCCTTTGCTCGGAACAGGCGGCGTTCGTCGCCCGTGGCGTAGGCATCGGCAATCTCCTGCCCGTCGAGGACCGAGATCGCGCTGCATTCGAGGCAAGCCGTGGTGCCGGGCACCACGACGCTAAGACGCTGGCGGAAGTCCAAAGGCGACGGATCGATGATTGTCCCGTGGTCGATCAGCGGGAGCAGATACTGGACCGCGGCGCGATTGAGATAGCTGCGCGTAACACTGTCGTCGGTCGCCGACATGATCAGATCGGCCGCAGCAAAGGACGCCGGGTCGACATCGAACAGATTGGTGCCGATCGCTTCAACGGTGCAAGCCGGTGTGATGCTGGTGAGGTGGCGCTTCAACACGTCGACCTTTGGGGTCCCCACATCGGTGGGTCCGGCACCAACAAGGCGGTTGAGGTTGGTCACCTCGACGAGGTCGTGGTCGACCAGCAACAGACGGCCGACGCCCATCCTGGCCATGGCTTCTGCAATCACCGAACCTACGCCGCCGACACCGGCAATCATGACCGTTATCTGCGACAATCTGGCTTGGCCCGCCGTGCCGACGAAAGCGACTTGGCGTTCTAACGCTTCGTCGGCAGGCTTGGTCGGCTGCCGTGCGCGCCCGTCGGGCCGGATTTGATCCAGGACCTCATCGACGACGAAAAGGCTGTCGACAGGGGTGAAACTTCCATCGGACGACACACTCCGAAGCTTCACGCATTCGGACCCGAAAACGCCGGTCACCAATTCGATGCGTTCGATGCCGGAACCGCCGAACTTTCGTACATTCTCGAGCCCACCCGTGTCGAGAAAGCCGCGCAGGTCGAGATCCGCCGCGTCGTCCACCGGACTGAAATCGACCAGCAAATCAGCGTGCGGATGATCATGGAGGTGAATGTAGGTGTTGCAGCCGCTAACGGCGAAGCGGTGGTGGATCAGGTTGTTGACGGTCTTGTCGAGCTCGACCCGCCCTGCGCTGCGGTGAACGTAGGCGCTGTCCTGAATGATCTGGACGTCGCGATCCGCCACCAGCACGGTGTCGCCGTGCCGTTGACCGAACAGGATCGCCATGTGTTCATCGGCCTCGCTGAAGTGCTCCTTCAGGGCGCCAAAGGTCCGACCGGTCACCTTGAGGCGCAGGCCCGTCATCGCTCAAGCTCTACGTGCAGGCGTTCGAGGTATTTGTAGAGGGTGTCGCCCGCATGGATGTTATTGTGCAGGAAACGCCACGCAAACGGGCGACCCCGATAGGTGCTCTTAAAGCACAGCCAGGAATGGTTCTTCAGGCGGGGAATGCCGTCATAGACGCCATGGTCGAAGATGTGTCCGAACTTCGACTGGATATCTCGGATGACCGGGCGATTGGCCGGCGTCTCGAGGAAGTGCACTCCGTACGGAGGGTGATCGGGATAATTCGGTACGAGGAGGACGATGTCAGCCTCATCGTTCGGGGCATATCTATCGGGGAGTGGAAAGCGCTGCACATGCACGAGTTGACCCGCTTCGAGCGCTACCCGTCGCGGCCCGTTGGGCGATTTCGGAAAGGTGTCCAGGACGGCCTGGATACCCCTCACATCCTCGGCCAGCAGGGCGTCGCGATCGGGGCCCCTACTCACGTTCGGAAATCCCGCTCGTGCGGCACGCACGGACGATATCCGACTGATGCGTAACAAATCCGCGGGCTTGCAGGTCTTCCAGCGACATGTCCGAAAGCTTGTCGCGGGCGAAGGTACGGCCATCCGCCGTCGTGATAGCAGTCGCCTCTTTCGGGATTACCTCCGACACGTCGCGGCGGTTGTCGACCTCGCGGGCCTCGCCATCGATTACCATCAGCTTTGGGTTGCGCTTCACCATGTCGTCTTCTCCTGTTTGACGGCGCGACCCATCGCCCGGAGAAGCGCGGCTTTTGCGCGATCCGGTGGCAGGCGACATCGCCGATTTCAGCTTGCGGGAGATTGCCCTTGCGTCAGTCCGATGCGGCGGGGTGACGACGCATGACTCAGTCCCATGCCTACAAATAGGCACAGTCCGTTAAGGATTGCAATAGCATTTCTAGAAAAAGTATGGGAAATGCAGTTTTTTCGCCAAGGATTCTATGGAATCTTAGGCGCTATTCCGCTGTGCTTTCATCCCGCGGATGCTTGTGTTTCGCGACGCGACCGATCCGGCGGGCGATGGCTGCCTCGCTCAATTCGCCCCTTTCAAACAGCTCCCGGTTCTCACGCGCGATAGCGCTGGGCGTGAAGAGGTCGCTGCGGCTCATTTCGAGATATGTCAGCCTATTCTGGACCTTCTTGGCGAGATCGGGATCGAGGGAACGGAAGCTCTCGAAATCGAGCAATTCGGCGTCGAGCCATTGGCCGTAGTGCTTCTTCGTAAACTCGATCGCATCGCCGTGGAGCTTGCGATCATACTCCTCAACTCTCTTCTTCGGGAGGGGCGCAACACCGAGGAAGCGAGTGGGCGTAGGCTTTTCCGGTTCCACATCGGCGAGCGCTCCGATTTCGTTCCACAGTGAATCGAACATCACCCCAGCGATCGGCACGACCGATTCTAGCGGGACGAATTCACCCGTATCGACCTCTTTCAGCACTCGCGACACAAACTGGTCCAGGCGCCGCCTTCGATATGCCGGATCGTTTAGCTTCAACTGCAGCTTTTCGACCGGTTCGTTCACATGTTTGGCGAGGTATTCGTTCGACATGGCTCGAACGTCTTCGATGATCCGCGCGATCTCGCGGTCGAACTTCTCCAGTCTATCTGCATTGGCGAAATGGCTAAGGCGTCCGTCGTCCTCTTCTTCGTCATCAACGACAGCGTGGTTTTCAGTTGTCTCGTGCGCGAGATCATCGTCGTCCGCCACGCGGCGGCCGCCGTCAAATTCAAGATTCTGCGGATCTGCCATGATCGTGCCTTCAAAAAACCAGCTATGCTCGTTTCGACGCGCCCCGTGCGCCGGTTACCCTCGCACGGTACGGAACAAGCGGAAAATGACGGTTAACGCCGCCTATTGGGCTCCTGCGACCGTATATTGACCGTTCGGCCCGAATACCTCTGGCCGAAGGCATACGCCACCGACTTGCGGGTAATGGTGTCGAGCGTTGGTTGAGGTGTGGATGGCTGAGGCGCGCGTTCATGGCCTCAATTGACCCAATCTGCGATGTCGGCTTCACTTGCCAATATGCTCTGCGCGTCATAATGCGCCAACAGACCGGTACCTCGTTACCTACGGATGCCACCCATTTAGCGGTTCGCGCACCGTATGGTAAGGGGAATGCTACGATTCATCCAGAAATTTTTCGGGAAATTCACAATTATTTCGATGGAATTCCGAAATTTTCCAGGCGCTATTCCAGAAATTCTCGTCTAACGTAATATTCTTTGGGTCCACAGGCCGGGGGTGGGCGATTTTCGGCCGCGCGACTCGACGCTAGATCGGC
>JAAUYH010065707.1_pt1 | contig 29222 bp, 29 predicted proteins | sample 7278061 | NCBI WGS metagenome assembly JAAUYH01 (sample SAMN14350203, study PRJNA611818) | marine sediment metagenome | isolation source: surface marine sediment (0.6m) | place: French Polynesia: Moorea | collected 2018-08
GCTCGACACGGCCCTGGATGTCGGCAGCGCGACCTGCGCCGTCGATGATGGTCGTGTTTTCCTTGCTGATCTGTACCTTCTTGGCTTCGCCCAGGTCATCAAGCGTCGTCTTCTCGAGCGACAGGCCGACTTCCTCGGAGATGACGGTGCCACCGGTGAGAATGGCGATGTCCTGCAGCATGGCCTTCCGGCGATCGCCGAAGCCGGGCGCTTTGGCGGCTGACACCTTGACGATGCCGCGCATGTTGTTCACAACCAGCGTTGCCAGCGCTTCGCCTTCGACGTCTTCAGCGATGATCAGCAGCGGACGACCGGCCTTGGCAACGCCCTCGAGGACCGGCAGCAGGTCGCGGATGTTCGAGATCTTCTTGTCGAACAACAGGATCAGCGGATCGTCGTGCTCGACCTGCTGGCTTTCGGCGTCATTGATGAAGTACGGCGACAGGTAGCCGCGATCGAACTGCATACCTTCGACAACGTCGAGCTCGTTGTTGAGCGCCTGGCCTTCCTCGACCGTGATGACGCCCTGCTTGCCGACTTTCTGCATGGCTTCGGAGATGATCTCGCCGATCTCGTAATCGGCGTTTGCCGAGATCGCGCCAACCTGGGCAATTGCGGTGTCGTCTTCACAGGGCTTGGACTGCTTCTGCAGCGCCTCGACGATCGCCAGCGTGCCCTTGTCGATGCCGCGCTTGAGATCCATCGGGTTCATGCCGGCGGCGACCGATTTCAGGCCTTCGCGCAGGATTGCCTGGGCGAGAACCGTTGCCGTCGTCGTGCCGTCACCCGCTTCGTCGGACGTCTGCGAGGCGACTTCCTTCACCATCTGCGCACCCATGTTTTCGAACTTGTCATCGAGCTCGATTTCCTTCGCGACCGATACACCGTCTTTCGTGACGGTCGGAGCGCCGAAGCTCTTGTCGAGCACAACGTTGCGACCTTTCGGACCTAGGGTCACCTTGACCGCGTTGGCGAGGACGTTCACACCGGCGAACATCTTCTGGCGGGCATCGTCGCTAAAACGTACTTCTTTAGCAGCCATTATTGATTTCCTTTGAGAATGTGTCGTGTCTGGTTCGGACAGTGCGGGCCTCAGGCCTCGATCACCGCCATGATGTCGTCTTCTTTCATGACGAGCAGCTCTTCGCCCTCGACCTTGACCTCGGTGCCGGCATACTTGCCGAACAGCACCTGGTCGCCGACCTTGACGTCGAGCGCGCGAACGTCGCCATTGTCGAGAATCTTGCCGTTGCCCGCGGCAACGATCTCACCCTTGATCGGCTTCTCGGTCGCAGCGTCTGGAATCACGATGCCACCAGGACTGGTGCGCTCTTCTTCCATGCGCTTGACGATGACCCGATCATGAAGCGGACGAATCTTCATGGATTGTATCTCCTGTAAACTATTGATTTTTTGCCGTTTTTTGTCGGCTTTCCAGGCAAGCACTGTTAGCACTCGGCCTCGGGGAGTGCTAATTATGGTCATGGGCAAACAAAATTCAAGCATTCCGGCGGAAGATTTGTCCAAAAAACCGGACTGCGTCTATGACTTCGGCAAATCAAGGGGTTAAGCTCCGCCCAATGAGACTCCCACGCTACCTGCTGCCGGCGCTTCTGGCCGTCGGACTGGCCGTCCCCGCTGTCGCCCAGGACGAGGAACCGTTGCGTCCCGAGGATGCGTACCGTTATGTCGTATCGGATACCGGAGACGCGCTCGAGATCGACTGGGCCGTCGAGGCCGGCTACTACCTGTACAAGAACAAGCTCGGCTTCGAATCGGCCACCGACGGCATCGTGCTCGGCCAGCCGGTGCTGCCGCGCGGTCTCGATCACGAAGACGAGTTTTTCGGCAAACAGGAGATCTACCGGGACAATTTCTACGTCACCGTACCCTACACGGTATCCGGCGAGCGTCCCGAGACCCTGGAGCTCAAGGTCAAGAGCCAGGGCTGCGCGGACATGGGGCTCTGCTACCCGCCGCAGACCTGGCCGGAGACCGTCAAGCTGCGCAAGGTCGCAAGCGAGACGCCGAAGCTGTCGCTCGAGAGCATCGGCAAACCCGCCAATGACTTCCTGCCTGTCGACGAGGCGTTCCAGGCGCTCGTCGTGCCCATTGACGGCAACACGCTCGAAGTGTCGTTCCGGGTCACGCCCGGCCATTACCTCTACAAGGAAAAACTGTTCGTCCGCACGTCGTCGGACAAGGTGCAGCTCGGCCAGCTGCAGCTGCCTGACGGCAAGCTAAAGTACGACGAGTTCTTCGGTGAGCAGGAGGTCTTTTTCGACGACGTGTTCGGCACATTGCCGCTCGCGCGCGCCACGCCGGATGCGATGGATCTCGAGGTGGACGTCGAATTCCAGGGCTGCGCCGAGGGCGGACTGTGCTACCCGCCGACCGTGCGAACGATAGCCGTCGAACTTCCGGATGCGACAACCGTGTCCGAGCTGACGACGCCGCCGGACGTGCCGGTATCCGAACAGGGCCGCCTGGCCAAGCTGATCGTCGAGGCAGATTTCTGGGCCGTCATCGCCACGTTCTTCGGCCTCGGTCTGCTGCTCGCTCTGACGCCCTGCGTACTGCCGATGGTGCCGATCCTGACCTCGATCATCGCCGGCGAAGGCGAGGAAACCACCCCGATGCGTGGCTTCACGCTGGCATTGTCCTACGTCATGGGCATGGCCATCGTCTACACGGCCGCGGGCGTCATTGCGGTGCTGCTCGGCTGGAACCTGCAGGCGGCGTTCAATCAGCCCTGGGTACTGATTCTCTTTACGACACTGTTTGTCCTGCTCGCCGTCGCGATGTTCGGAGGCTATGACCTGCAGATGCCGAGCGGCATCCAGAGCCGCCTGGCAACGGTCAGTGGCAACCAGAAGAGCGGCACCACGATTGGCGCGTTCATCATGGGTGCCCTGTCCGCGCTGATCGTCACCGCGTGTGTCGCGCCGGCACTGATCGCCACGTTGATGGTGATGGCACAGACCAAGGACATCCTTCGCGGCGGCGCCTCGCTGTTCGCGATGAGCCTCGGTATGGGTGCGCCGTTGCTGGCGGTAGGCGCCGCGCAGGGACACCTGCTGCCGAAAGCCGGTGCCTGGATGGTGGCCGTCAAGAACGCGTTCGGTTTCATGCTGCTCGGTCTCGCGATCTGGATGATGTCGCGCATCCTGCCGCCGATCGGGACGATGGCGCTCTGGGGCATCTGGATCTTCATGGTCGGTGTGTTCCTAGGCGGTCTCACGTCGCTCGGGCCGGAATCGAGCGGCGGGCAGAAGTTCGGCAAGGGATTCGGCTTGCTCGGCATACTCTACGGGCTGCTCCTGATTCTCGCCGCGCTGATGGGCGGCACGAATCCGCTGCATCCGCTCGCCAACGTAAGCTTCGGCGGCGCGTTCATCGCCGAACACCACGAGCTCGAGTTCTAGCGCATCAAGACGGTCGACGATCTTGACCGCGAGATTGCCGCTGCCGCGGCCAGCGGGCGCACGGCGATGCTGGACTTCTACGCGGACTGGTGCGTGTCCTGCAAGGAGATGGAGGCCTACACGTTCACCGATGGGGAAGTACATGATGCGCTCGCGGATACGGTATTGTTGCAGGCGGACGTGACTGCCAATGACGAGCAGGACCAGGAACTCCTGCAACGCTTCGGTGTCTTCGGTCCTCCGACGATCGTGTTTTTCGGCACAGATGGCATTCAGCGTGCGGGCTACGAGGTCGTCGGATACATGAAGGCAAAGGATTTTGCCGAGCACGTTGTAAAAGCGTTCGCGGCGCCGGCACCGGTATCCGTATCGGAGAAACCGTCGACGCGAACCTGATTGAAGGGTCCACTCGTGTCCAGAACGCTTCTCATATTCGGTGTCGCACTGCTGGCGCTTGTCGCCGGCGCCCTGTTTTTCGCCGCCCAGGCCCCGGTCAAAGGAACGTCCGTCGCGTTTGCGCTCCCGGACCTCGAAGGGGTCGACCGCGAGTTCGACGAGTGGGACGGCAAACACCGCATCCTCAATTTCTGGGCAACGTGGTGCGCGCCTTGCCGCAAGGAAATTCCGCTACTCAAAGCGTTTCAGGACGCGCACGGCGATACCGGTATCCAGGTCATCGGGATTGCCGTTGACGATCTCGAGCCGACGCTGGAATTTGCCGCCGCTGCCGAATTCAACTACCCGGTGCTGATCGGCCAGGAAGATGCGATGGCGGTGGCCGAGGAGAACGGCGTCGATTTCATCGGTATGCCCATCACGATGTTCGTCGGTCGCCAGGGCGAGTTGCTGGGCAAGTACTACGGCGAGTTGCACCAGGAACAGCTCGACAAGGTGGCGACCATCCTCGCCGAACTCGACGGCGGCGAACTCGGCATCCTTGCCGCACGGCTCGCCATCAACGACTTGTAGGCATCGACCTTACGGGCGCAAATACTTGCCCAACCTGTACCTAAAAGGGTTAGAATTGCCGCCATCTTCGGCTATCTCGCTGCAATCAACCCGAAATGTCCGATTTTCTGCTGCTCAACGGACCCAACCTGAACCTGCTCGGTTCACGCGAACCCGAGGTCTACGGCGGAACACGCCTCGCCGACATCGAAAAACGGGCGGCGGAACTCGCGGCCGAGCTGGGCCACACACTGACCGCCTACCAGAGTAACGCCGAGCACGAGCTCATCGACCGCATCCAGAAAGCGGCGGGCGAGCACGTGGACTTCATCATTTTCAACCCGGGCGCATTTACACACACGAGCATCGCGTTGCGCGACGCGTTGCTTGCCGTCAACATCCCGTTCATCGAAATGCACCTGAGCAATACCTTTCAGCGGGAAGAATTTCGGCACAAGAGCTATTTCAGCGATATCGCAGAAAGTTGTCTCTTTGGTTTTGGGGCACACGGTTACGAGCTCGCGGTCATCGCCGCCAGCCGTTTCGCCGAGGAAGAATAATGGACATCAGAAAAGTCAAAAAACTGATCGAATTGCTGGATGAATCCGGCATTGCGGAGATCGAGATTACCGAAGGCGAAGAGTCGCTGCGGATCAGCCGCTATGCACACGGCGCGCCGGTGGCGATGGCACCTGCGCCCGTTGCCGCTGCGGCCCCGCCCCCTGCACCGGCACCAGCTCAGCCGGCCGAGTCCGCCACACCGGCGCCAGCGCCGGCCGCCGTTTCCGAACCCGAAGACGACGGCTACGTGATTCCAGCCCCCATGGTAGGCACCTTTTATTCGGCCGCCTCTCCGGGCGCCGCGCCGTACGTGCAGGTCGGCGATCGTGTCAACGAAGGCGATACGCTCTGCATCATCGAGGCGATGAAGATGATGAACCAGATCGAAGCCGACGTCTCCGGCGTAATCAAGTCGATCAGGGCGCAGAACGGTGAGCCGGTCGAATTCGGACAGCCATTGTTCGTGATCGACCAGCGCGCCAGCTGAGCGGCCAGGGGACATGCTCGAAAAAGTCCTGATCGCGAATCGTGGCGAGATCGCACTTCGCATACTGCGCGCCTGTCGTGAGATGGGCATCAAGACGGTTGCCGTTCATTCGACGGCTGACCAGAACCTGAAGCATGTGCTGCTCGCCGACGAGACCGTTTGCATAGGCCCGCCGCAGTCCGCCGACAGCTACCTGAATATGCCGGCGATTATCAGCGCTGCCGAGGTGACGGATGCCGTTGCCATTCATCCCGGCTACGGGTTCCTGTCCGAGAACGCGGACTTTGCCGAGCGCGTCGAGTCGTCGGGTTTCACGTTCATCGGCCCGCCCGCGGACGCCATCCGGCTCATGGGCGACAAGGTCTCTGCGATTCGAGCCATGAAAAAAGCAGGTGTCCCCACCGTGCCGGGCTCGGATGGGCCGCTCGGCGATGACCCCGACGAGAACATTCGCATCGCGCGCGAAATCGGTTACCCGGTCATCATCAAGGCCTCGGGTGGCGGCGGCGGCCGCGGCATGCGCGTCGTTCATACCGAAGCGTCGCTGACATCGGCAATCACGGTCACCAAAGCGGAGGCGCGGGCCGCCTTCGACAACGATGTCGTGTACATGGAGAAATTTCTCGAGCGGCCGCGTCACGTCGAATTCCAGCTGCTGGCGGACGGCCAGGGCAATGCCATTCACCTGGGCGAACGCGACTGCTCGATGCAGCGTCGCCACCAGAAGGTTATCGAGGAAGCGCCGGCGCCCGGCATCACCGAGGAAGAACGAAACAGTATCGGCGAACGGTGCGTCAATGCCTGCCTCGACATGGGCTACCGCAGTGCCGGCACGTTCGAGTTCCTGTACCAGGACGGTGAATTCTATTTCATAGAAATGAACACACGGCTCCAGGTCGAACACCCGGTAACCGAGATGATTACGGGCGTCGATATCGTTCGCGAGCAACTCAAGATCGCCGCGGGCGAGCCGCTGTCGATCAGACAGGAGGACGTGCACATCCAGGGCCACGCGATCGAGTGCCGCATTAACGCGGAGGACCCGAAGACGTTTATGCCCTCGCCCGGGCTGATCACGTTGACGCATGCACCAGGCGGACCGGGTATTCGCCTGGAGTCTCACGTCTATTCGGGCTACAACGTTCCGCCCTACTACGACTCTATGATCGCCAAGCTCATTGCGCATGGGCAGGACCGCGACGTTGCGATCGCACGCATGCGTTTCGCATTGGCCGAGATCGTCATCGAAGGCATCAAGACCAACGTGCCGCTGCACCAGGAAATCTTCCAGCACGCAGCATTCCAGCAGGGCGGTACCGACATCCATTATCTCGAGAAACGCCTGGGACTTGCCTGATCCGGCCATGAGCTGGACGCAGTTCGTCATGGACCTCGACGGGCTGGATCCCGACGCCGCCGAGGACGTCTTACTGCGTTTCGGTGCGCAGTCCGTGACGCTGACCGATGCCGCGGATGAATCGCTACTCGAACCGGCACCCGGCGAAGCGCCCCTGTGGCGAGACACCCGTATTTCGGCACTGTTCGCCGCCGATGCGGACCTGTCTGCACTCAAAAGCACGCTGCTCGATGAATTCGCGCTCGAGCAATTACCGAAGCATCGGATCGAGACACTGGACGACCGCGACTGGGAACGCGAATGGCTCTCTGATTTCCGGCCAATGCGCTTCGGACGCAGGCTCTGGATCTGCCCGGGCGGCATGCACACGGATCAGCGGGACGCGGTCGTCGTACGGCTCGATCCCGGACTGGCGTTCGGCACGGGCACACACCCGACGACCTCGTTGTGCCTCGAATGGCTCGACGCCATGGACCTCGAGAACGCAACCGTACTGGATTATGGCTGTGGCTCCGGCGTGCTCGCGATCTCCGCGCTGAAACTCGGCGCCCGCAGCGCGACGGCAATGGACATCGACCCGCAGGCGGTACTCGCCACTCGCGATAACGCGGACCGCAATTCGGTCGCCGATTCGATCGATGTGCTTGTCAGCGATGCGGCCATCGAAGGCCGGTTCGATGTCGTAGTTGCGAACATACTCGCAGGTCCGCTCGTCGAACATGTGCGCTGCATCACATCTCGGCTATCCGAAGGCGGCAAGTTGGCGCTATCCGGTGTATTGTCGGAGCAGGTACTGGACATAATGCACGCGTATAAGCCGTGGATCCGGTTCGAAAAACCGGTGCTGCGGGACCAGGACGGACAGTCCTGGGCGCTGCTTTCGGGAACGAGGATTCAGGCAGGCTGATGTACACCCAATGCCCCGACTGCGATACAGCCTTTCGCGTAACCGCGGAGGTGCTCAAGCAGGCCGCCGGTAAAGTCCGTTGCGGCGGCTGCGGCAGTGCATTCAATGCACTGGAGTATCTCAGTGAAGACAAGCCGAGGTCGACACCGCCGGTTCAACCGGAGCCGCAGCTTCCGGAACTCACGCCGGAGGTATCGGACGCCGAGACGGAAGCCGCGCTCCCGAAATCGATCTCGGCAAAACAGAGCGCAGCACTCCTCAAGACACTCGACCAGCTTGCCGGCTCCGACATTCGCATTGAAGACACCGGCGTCGAGTGGCGAGTATTGGACGAAGAAGACGAGGAGGATTCGGGCGAACCGGATCCGGTCAACGACACGGGATCGATGAAGTGGTTCCTCGAGGAGGAGCCGCCCGCGGAGGAAACCGCGCAACCCGGTGTCATGGCCCACGTGTTCGATGAGCCGGGCGAAGCGGTTGTCGACGAACTGCTGGAGGAGACGCCGACGCCCGTCGACGAAATGTTGACCGAAACACCCGCAGAGGTCGAAGCCGAAGAGATCTTCGAGGAACCCCGCACAGCGGTCGACGAGCTGCGCTTCGACGACAATACGCCGTTGCCGGACGACTTCGATTTCGGTGACGAGCCTGATGAAGCCGACGTGGCGCCCGAGCTCGAACCGGAACCCGACTTCGAACCGGTCGATGAGCTGCAGGACGTGCAGGTCGACCTCGCCTTCGGCGACGTAGACGAGTGGGCTTCACTGCTCGACGAGGTAGAAACGGACGACGAGGAGCCCGCCGAGTCGGTAACGAAAGGCGAGGACGCCGCGGCCATCGAGCCGGACGAACTATCGGACATCGACACGCAGTTCGCGATCCAGGCCGAGGCAATGGGCATCGATTTGAGCGGCCTGCACGAGACTGCCGAGCACGACGAGGCGATCGAACTGGAGCCGGAACCGGAACCGGAGCCGGAACCCGAACCCGAACCCGAACCCGAACCCGAACCCGAACCCGAGCTCGAAACCGAGCCCGAGCCTGAGCCGGAACCCGAACCGGAATCCGAGTCCGAGCCCGAACCCGAGCCAGAGGCGGAGGAGGACCCCGATTCGCAATCGGGGATCGAGGCGCTCGAGGAAGATCTCGCGGAAGCCGAAGCCGCGATTGAACGCTCCACGAGTGATGAGTTCGAGACGCTCGACATCGAGGATTTCGACGACGCCGCGGAAATTGCAGAAGCCGAGGCGACCGACGAGTCGGAGGACGAGCACTACGTGCCGCCGCCGACCGAAGAAGAACAGACAATCAATATGCAGATCGACCAGGATCTGATGGCGCTGGCGATCGAGGACGAGGACGGCTTCGCATCGACGATCGTGAAAGGCAGCCTCGAGGAGATCGTCGAGGAAGAGCGCCAGGCCGAGGCGGCATTTGCGGACTCGGATACCGAAGAGCCACCCGTTGTCGAAACGATCGTTATGGAAGGCGATTTCATTCGCAGCGAATTCGATCGCGAGAAACTCGCCGACGACGCGGCCGCGGCGGAAGCCACCGACCTGGCCGAACTGGGGATCCGGCCGGATCAGCGCGAATCCGAAGACACCGGAATCCGCGGTGGCCGGCGCCACACCGACCCACCGAGCTGGCGCAAGGTCGCAGCCCTGATCGTCCTGGGACTCGTCCTGTTGCTCCAGGTAATGCACCAGTTCCGCGACCGTCTGGCCACGATTCCACTATTTAGCGACGTCGTCGGCCCGATCTACCGCTTGATCGGCAAGCCGTTGCAACCCGCCTGGGATATTTCGGGCTGGCGATTCGAAGCGACACGAGGCAATGCTGACGACGAAAACCGGACGTTGACGATTTACTCGCGCCTGGGCAACAAGTCCAGCCAGTCGTTGCCCTACCCGCTTATCAGTGTCGCCCTCACCGACCGTTTCGAAGAAACCATCGGCAACAAGGTGCTCGAACCCGGGGACTACCTCGACGACGGGCTCGACCCTGGCAGGGCCGTCGCGCCGGGCAATACGTTCAACGCGGTGATTGCGATCGATACGCCGTCGGCAGAAGCTACGGGCTACAAGCTGAACGTCTGTTACCGAGTCGAGGGTGGCCGGTTGCGCTGCGCGATCGAGGATTTCCGGTAATCCCCTGTAGAAGCGGTCGTAAGACCGCGATCGCAGTAGAATGGCGCCGTGACGTTCGCCGACCTCAAACCCCTGACAATCGCCGGCTTCGACCTGCCGAGCCCGTTCGTACTCGCGCCGATGGCAGGCATCACCGACAGACCCTTTCGCTCGCTCTGCCGATCTTTCGGCGCAGGCATGACGACCTCGGAGATGACGACGGCAGATACGAGCCTCTGGCAGACGACCAAATCACGGCGGCGCCTCGATCTCGACCTCGACGCGGAGCCCGTCGCCGTCCAGATTGCCGGTTCCGAGCCGGCCCTGTTAGCCGAAGCGGCGAAGGCCTGCGTCGCTCGCGGCGCGCAGATCATTGACATCAACATGGGCTGCCCGGCAAAAAAAGTCTGTCGCAAACTTGCGGGATCGGCACTTCTGCGTGACGAAAAGCTCGTCGCCGAAATTCTCGCGACCGTCGTGGCGGCCGTCGAAGTGCCGGTAACGCTGAAAATGCGGACGGGTTGGGACGAACGGCACAGAAACGGCGTTGCGATAGCGCGAATCGCCGAAGACTGTGGCATCAAAAGCCTGGCCGTTCACGGTCGAACTCGCGCATGTCGGTACCGTGGCGAAGCCGAGTACGCGACAATTTCCAACATCAAATCGGCCGTCGATATCCCGGTCATCGCCAACGGCGACATAACGACTCCTGAGAAGTCGCTTGAAGTTCTCAGAGTAACTAACGCAGATGGTTTGATGATCGGCAGGGGCGCGCAGGGACGTCCGTGGATCTTCCGCGAGCTCGAATATTTTCGAGTAAACGGTAAGCAAATGCCACGGCTGGATAAAAACGAATTGCGTGATATTATGCTCGGCCACCTGAACGAACTGCACCGGTTTTATGGGGAATTTGCCGGGGTTCGGGTGGCTCGCAAGCACATCACCTGGTACTGCCAGCATATCGTCAACGCTGACGAATATCGTCACCGGGTCGTGCGTGTCGACAGAGCTTCTGAGCAAATCAGACTGACGATCGAATTCTTCGAACGCCCTGACGTGGAGATTTCGATGGCCGCCTAGTCTCTCGGAAGCGTGGGGAGATTCGCCCGTGCACCGTGCTCGGGCAAACGCGTTAAGGTTTTGAAAGTGGCCCAGAAGAACGGCAAAAAGAAACAGACTCTGAAGTCCTCCAAAAGCAAAAAACCACTCTGCAAGCACACCGAAGACGCACTCAAACAGTATTTCAAAACGCTCAACGGCGACCGCCCCGGCGATCTATACGATCTTGTCATCGGAGAAGTCGAACGGCCGCTGTTCAAGGCGGTGATGGACTTCACCGACGGCAACCAGAGCCAGGCTGCCGGCATCCTGGGCATCAATCGCGGCACGCTTCGCAAAAAGCTGAAGTGCTACTCCCTGATCCAATAGAACTTTCAAGGTGAAACAATGCTGAAGGTCCGACGCGCGCTCGTCAGCGTTTCTGACAAGCGTGGCTTGATTCCTTTTGTCTCCGGTCTCGTCGAGATGGGCGCGGAAATACTCTCGACAGGCGGCACGTGCCGGACGCTGCGCGAAGCCGGCATCGCCGTGATCGAAGTCGCCGACAAAACCGGTTTTCCCGAGATCATGGACGGGCGCGTCAAGACGCTGCACCCGGTTATCCACGGCGGGCTGCTTGGCCGGCGCGGAACGGACGAGGCGGTCATGGAAGAGCATGGCATCGAGCCGATCGACCTGCTGGCCGTCAACCTGTATCCGTTCGAAGAGACGATCGCGAAATCCGACGCCACGATCGACGACGCCATTGAGAACATCGATATCGGCGGCCCGGCGATGATCCGTGCGGCATCCAAGAATCACGATGGTGTGGCCGTCGTCGTCGACCCGGACGATTACGAGTCGGTGCTCGAATCCTTGCGCAACGACGACCTGTCGCTGGAAGCGCGGCGGCGGCTGGCCGCAAAGGCCTACGCGCACACGGCCAGCTACGACACGGCGATCACGAAATACCTTTCGGCCGCGCTGGACGACGATCCGCTCGGGGCGCGTTTCCTTTACGCCGGCAATCTCGTCGACAGGATGCGGTATGGCGAGAACCCGCACCAGGATGCGGCGTTCTACATCGACCAGCAGGCCCCGGCCGGCTCTTTGGCCAGAGCAAGGCAGTTGCAGGGCAAGGCGCTGTCCTACAACAACATCGCGGACAGCGATGCCGCGCTCGAGTGCGTGAAGCAGTTCGCGGACCCGGCCTGTGTCATCGTCAAGCACGCAAACCCCTGCGGCGTCGCGGTATCCGACACCATCCTGGACGCGTACGACAAAGCGTTCAAAACCGATCCGACGTCCGCCTTCGGTGGCATCATCGCCTTCAACCGGCCGCTCGATGCCGAAACGGCCAGGACAATCATCGACCGGCAGTTCGTCGAGGTGATCGTGGCGCCGTCGATTGAAAAAGACGCGGCCATCGAGACCGCGGAGAAGAAGAATGTCCGCGTCCTCGAAACCGGCGACTGGCACGCCGTGGGAGCGGCGTCCCGCCGCGATTCTTTGGAATTCAAGAAGGTCGGTGGCGGCCTGCTCGTGCAAAACACCGACCTCGGTCGCATAACTGCCGACGACCTGAAGGTCGTAACCGAACTTGCACCGACGTCGGACCAAATCCGCGACATGCTGTTTGCATGGACCGTCGTCAAATACGTCAAGTCGAATGCCATTATTTTCTGCAAGGACAACATGACGATCGGCGTCGGAGCCGGCCAGATGAGCCGCGTGTATTCGACGAAGATCGCCGCCATCAAAGCGGCCGATGAAGGACTCGCGGTCAACGGGTCGGTCATGGCATCGGATGCGTTCTTCCCTTTCCGCGACGGCATCGACGCAGCTGCCGAGCACGGCATATCGGCAATCATCCAGCCCGGCGGCTCCATGCGAGACGACGAGGTGATCCAGGCCGCAAACGAACACGGCCTCGCGATGGTGTTCACGGGGATGCGTCACTTTAGGCATTAGAATCGCGGTCGTGAGACCGCGATTTGGAATTGAGATTATGAGGGTATTGATAATTGGAGGCGGCGGTCGCGAACACGCGCTTGCATGGAAATGCGCACAGTCGGCCGATGTCGACGAGGTGCTGGTCGCACCGGGCAACGCGGGCACGGCTGCGGAAGCGAGCGTTCGAAATGTGGATGTTTCATCCGACGACATCGACGCACTCGCCGAGCTCGCGCGGAGCGAAAATGTCGCGCTGACGATCGTGGGGCCGGAAGCCCCGCTGGTTGCAGGTCTCGTCGATCGTTTCGATGAGCTCGGCCTGCCCTGCTTTGGTCCGAGCGCGGCAGCCGCGCAGCTCGAAGGCTCCAAGGCATTCACCAAGGACTTCCTCGCCCGTTACAACATTCCAACAGCCGCATACCGGAACTTCGAAGAACTCGAACCGGCGCTCTCTTACATTCGCGAGCAGGGTGCTCCGATTGTCATCAAGGCCGATGGGCTGGCTGCTGGCAAGGGTGTCATCGTCGCAATGACGCTCGAGGAGGCCGAAGCGGCGGCAACGGACATGCTCGCCGGAGGACGCTTCGGTGGCGCCGGTGCCCGCATCGTCGTCGAGGAGTTTCTCGACGGCGAGGAAGCGAGCTTTATCGTCATTACGGACGGCGAAACGATCCTGCCAATGGCGACGTCACAGGACCACAAAGCGCGAGATGAAGGCGATACAGGACCGAACACGGGTGGCATGGGTGCGTATTCGCCGGCCCCGGTGGTCACACCCGAGATCGAAACACGCATCATGACCGAAGTGATCCGCCCCACGCTCGACGGCATGCGAGAGGACGGCGCTCGTTACCTGGGTTTCCTCTACGCGGGGCTGATGATCATGGCCGATGGCACACCCAAGGTCATCGAATTCAACTGCCGCATGGGCGATCCCGAGACGCAGCCGATTATGGCGCGCCTGAAGTCCGATCTCGTCGATATTTGCACGGCAACGCTCGACGGAAGCCTGGCCGACAAATCGGCCGAATGGGACGAGCGCGCGTCGCTGGGCGTGGTCATGGCGGCCGGCGGTTACCCGCAGAGCTATGCGAAGGGTGCGACCATCTCGGGTCTCGATTCTGCCAATTCGGAGTCGCAGAAAGTCTTTCACGCGGGTACCGCGCGATCCGGTGATGACGTCGTGACGAGCGGCGGGCGTGTCCTGTGCGTGGTCGGACTCGGCAGCTCGGTGGCGGCAGCCGCCGCCGAGGCCTACGCCGCCGTTGACAAGATCGACTGGCAGGACGCCTACTTCCGTCGCGACATCGGCCACAGGGCCATCGCTCGCGAGCGATCCTGACACCGTGCTGACCACGGCCGAAGCCGCACAAGCGATACAGGCCGCAATGTCAGGCCTGGAGACGGTGCCCGTGCCACTCAGCGACGCAAGTGGTCGAGTGCTGCGCCAGACGATCCACGCGGAGCGTGACCAGCCGCCATTCGACCGCGTGATGATGGATGGCATCGCGATCAGGCACTCAGACTTCGCCGCCGGCCAGCGCGAATTCCCGATACAGGCGACTCAACACGCCGGCGACCGGGCACTGAGCCTCGACGACGCCCGCTGTATAGAGATCATGACCGGTGCCGCGTTGCCCGCGAACGCCGACTGCATCGTGCCCGTCGAGCGGCTCACCGTTACCGACGGCATCGCGACCATCGAATCGGGCTACCCTGCAGAGTCGAGGCAGTTCATACACCCAAGAGGCTCCGACTTCGAGAGGGACGTGCAATTGCTGGCTCCGGGCATTCGCATCGCCCCAATGGACATCGCCGTCATCGCAAGCTGCGGACTGACCGAGGTCGAGGTAAGCGTGTCGCCGACCGTAACCGTCATATCAACGGGAAATGAACTCGTGCCCGGCGGAGCACCGATCGAACCGCAGCAGGTGCGGCTGTCGAACGGCCCCGCACTGGTCGCGCTGCTCGCGGCCCATGGCTACGCGGACAGTCGTCACGATCACATTGCCGATGACCCGGCGATTCTCGAAAGCCGTATTGGAGAGTACCTGGCATCCTCGCAGGCGCTCGTGCTCAGCGGCGGCGTCTCTATGGGCAAAGCCGACTTCGTCCCGGGTGTCCTCGATGCGCTCGGCGTGAAGCAAGTCTTTCACAAGATCAGCCAACGCCCGGGCAGGCCGATGTGGTTTGGCATTGGCCCGAAGGGCCAGGCCGTCTTTGCCCTGCCCGGCAACCCCGTGTCCGCCCTGGTCTGTTGTCGACAGTACGTGGTGCCCGCGCTCAATCGGGCAAGCGGCCGACGAGCGTCCAGCCCGGAATTTGCCGTGCTTTCCCAGGACGTGAAGTTTGCGCCCGAACTGACGTGTTTCCTGCCCGTCAACATCATCTCGAATGCCGCAGGTCAGGCGCTCGCCATGCCGGTACATACCAACACCTCGGGGGACTTTGCGGCACTGTCGGGAACGACCGGCTACGTCGAACTGCCGCTCGAGGAATCGTTGTTCAGGACCGGTCGCGCGGTGCCGTTGCACCGCTGGATGCCGTGACGCTTCGCTACGCCGCGTACGGCTCCAACCTGCATCCGGGCAGGCTGAAGCTGCGCATACCCGCGGCCCGATTGCTCGGCACTGACCTTCACCCGGATTATTCGCTGCGCTTTCACAAGCTGAGCCACGACGCGTCAGGCAAGTGCGGCATCTTCGAGGGCAGCAGCGGCGTGCACTTCGCGGTGTACGAAATGTCTGCCCGCGACCAGGCAAGACTCGATGAGATCGAAGGCGCAGGGAGGGGGTACGACCGCGTTGCGATCGAGCTGCCCCGGTTCGGGAGGTGCTTTACCTACCTGCCCTCTCCTGACCATGTCGACGCCGGTCTGACACCCTACGCCTGGTACCGCGAATTTGTGCTGCTTGGCTGCCTGTTCCACGGCTTTCCAGACGACTACTGCGCTGCCGTTCGCAAGACGGACACGATTCCGGACCCCGATGCGACCCGGCGCTCCGCAAACGAAACGATCGTCAGTTGGCTTCAAGCCGGATGACGCCCGGCTCGAGGTCGTCGTGCGCGGGAAATCCCTCGGACGCCCGAAATGCTGACAGTTGTCCGGCGACAATCGGCTCGCCCAGGATGTCATCCAGCGAAGCAACCAGCCCGGAGAGACTGTCGCGGGACTTGCGGCAACATCGCATGTAATCGGCTACCAGCGAAATCGCGTCGGTGTCGGTCTGCTCCATCAGAGCTTCGTTGAGGCGCAGGAAGAATATTGCGCCGCCCCAGTACATTGTCGGGTAATTGTGCTCCTGTCGAAGTCGCGGCGTAGCTCGCACGAACGGTACACCGGCATAGCGATAAGCCGCGGCGGCGCCCGCGATTCTCTCGGCATAGCGTTTTGCCACCTGCTCGGTGCTCAGGGTGCCCATCGCGTGCATCACCTGGTATTGCATGAAGCTCGCGAATCCCTCGGCAAACCAGGAGTGATCCCGTCCAAGGTACGGCAGGACCAGGTGACTTAACTCGTGCGGGGCCGTCCAGTCCGCCAGGAAATCCTCGAGCGGGTAACGCGGATCCACGCGCAGCCGTATCCCCTGTCGTTTCCCCCGCAGCGTATTCGAGAAAACCACCGGTTGACCGCTATCGACACGCGCGAAATACACATCGACGTCGAAAAGAAATGGTCCGACCAGCGACTCCAGCCCTCGGCGAACCTCGCCGACCCAGGTCTCGAGTTTGAACCGCTCTTCCGCAGAAAAACTGCCTTCGTAACGGTAGTGGTACTCCGCTTCGGCCGGAACCGATGCGGCCAGGAAGAGCAGCAACGCAACCGTTGCGCCTGTCACCGGTAGTCTGCGCACGACCGGTAGTCACTCAGTTGGACGCGAGAAAGCGCGCGATCTCGCCGCTGACCTGGCCCAACGCCGTCGCGGTCGCTTCGAGCTGGGCTCTCAGGATCGTCTCGCGGAAATTCATGTCGGCATCGCTCTTCTCGACGTCGTAGCTGTGGGTCGCGACGGACGTGAACGGCACGAGCCCGGTACGGGTGTCGAGCAGCACGGCCTCTACGCCGCAGAAAGCACGCGACTTATCGGCCGAGAATATGCGATAGCGCTCGAACGATTGGCAAAAACTCCGGTAGACGACCAGTAAGTCGGCCTGGTAGCGCGCCGCCGCTTCGCGCAGGTGCGGCACGGTCCTGTTCTCCGGGATAAGGATCGACGGCAAATAGGATGCGTCGTAGACCCTGGGCGATGCCCGGAGCGTATCGATAACGGCCGCCTGCATTTCCTGCGACGCCAATGACAGTTCTTCCGACCATTGCGACCAGATCTCGCGCCCGAAGGGCATCAGCGCAACCCGGTTCAGCGCCGGCGGAGAGTAGTCGTATTCGAGAATACGATTTATGGCCTCGTCGGAGAGAGTTGCCGCATCACCGGCGAACAACGATCCCTCACGATCAGAGGTTGAGGTATTCGCGTAATAGGCATCCGGCCTCGAGGCCGTCGACACGGGCATCGACGTGCATGCAGCGCATGCCGCCGTGAGCAGCAGGGTTACGGGAATTCGCATCGATCGTGCCTTATAGTGGTGAGCTGAAAAGAGTCAGACCACTTTCTACTTGAATTTATCCTCGGAATACAATGAAAGCACTGCAAGACAACATTCCCGACAACAACTGCTATGGCTGCGGCGCCAACAATCCAAAGGGCATGCAAATCAAAAGCTATTGGGACGGGGAAGTCTCCCGCTGCTCGTATACGCCGAAACCCGAGCAATGTGCCGGGCCGACGCAGTTTCTTTACGGCGGTACGATCGCCAGCCTGATCGATTGCCACTGCGTAGGCACTGCGATGGCGGCTTTCTACGAGAAGGAAGGCCGGCAAGTGGGCGAAAGCCCGCAGATCTGGTGTGTCACCGGCAGACTGACCGTCAGCTACCTGAAGCCGACACCGATCGACCGGCCCGTGGACCTGCATGCAACGGTCGAGGAGCTCGGCGACAAAAAAGCACTGCTGAAGTGCACGATGTACTCGGGCGGCGAGGCGACAGCTGAAGGCGAGGTCATCGCGATCAAGGTGTCCGACAGCTGGCGAAACTGATCAAACCGGACTCGAGCGTCCTAGCGTCGCACCCTGAAGTCGCCGCCACAGGTAAAGACTCGCAACACCAATGAACGGCGAGGTGATCAGACCCGGGAAATAACCACCCGATGCGACGGCCATGAGGGGATGGGCCAGACCATTGAGCATGCCGGCTATGGCCAGAAACCAGGCTGCGAAGAATGCCGGTCGCCTCGCGACTCTCAGCAACGGAATCGAGGAAATCCAGATCGCGATCCACGTCAGGTTGAATGTGACAAAGACCGACAACGGCATTGGGTCCAGGCCGAACAACGCCGGAAACCGAACGTGAAAACCCGTCGCCCACTCCTCGATGAAATGCGCGCTCTGAATTGCGGTTGCGATTCCGAGCATCTTTGATGCCGTGGCCCGCTGCGGTGCGAAATCGCCGGGAGACGGCCGCCGCAGAGCGAGGCGCAGAGCAACGAATGCTACCAGCCCTAGAACCGCAACACTGGGCAACAAGCTCGACATGGACTACCTGCACGGGGCTGCGATACGTTGCGGCGACCCACTGAACCCGCAGTGAGTGGCCGACGCTGAGATCCTACGGCGTTCTACTACCCCCAACCTGAATCAAACCGTCAGGGTCGTCGTCAGCCGCAATCAGATTCGAGACTATCTCGTCGATCATCTCTACCGGATTCAGACGAGACATGGACGTATGATAGGACGAGCCGACGGCAAATGCTTCTCGCGTGGACACATCTCTCAGCGTGATCGTCAGTTCGATCAGGAACATCGTAATATCCCAGCTCCACCGATCCTCGTAGGTCACGAGAATCGTGCTCTGTTCAGCCGCATAGCCCGGCGATCCGACGGTCGCCGTCATCCCCCTTGCAGAAAGGTTGTCAGCGATCAGCTGGCCCAATTGTCGACGATCGTCGTCCGGTTGCTCCACGTGGAATACATCTGATGGCTCGAGGTCCCTCGCTGGATCGAATCTGGCGTGCTCCCGATTGGTAGCGCACGCCGAGCAAGTGACCACAAGAAACAGCACGATGATATTGCGTCGCATACGATCAGTGGTTCAGCCTGTTGAGCGGTTTTCACCGCTGTCTGGTTGGGATCAGAAGGCACCATTCTACATCAGCATGAACGGCGGTCTGCTGCGCGGAGTGAACCGGCTGGTCTTCGAAGTTTCCGCGGAAACGTCAATGCTGGAACATCGCTGCAACTGCACCGTTCCAGTCGATTGTTTCGCCTGCATACCACTCCGGAACGCACGTCATCGGATAGTTGCGCAATTCGCCGACTGCCTTGTTGAATATTGCGTAAAAGAAAATGGGCAGATAGACGAGATTTGAATTCGGATCGCGGTCTTACGACCGCTACTACAACAGAGGTAAGATGAACGAATGAGCGACACCGGGAAGATCGAGGGACGTTGTTTCTGTGGCCGGGTCCGGTTCACGGTCGAAGCGCCTGCGAAATACGCGTGTTTCTGCCACTGCGAGAGTTGCCAGCGGGCCGCGGGCGCGCCTGTCGTTGCCTGGGCTACGTTTGCGCGAGACTCCCTCGACGTTACCGAGGGAGCCATAAGCTGGTTCGAATCATCGCCGGGCGTGACGCGCGGCCATTGCGCGGCATGTGGAACGTGCATCAGCTACGAGCACGTGAAACGCGAAGGCCGGATAGATATCACGCTGAACGCGCTCGAAGATCCCGGTTCGATCGAACCGCGATCGCACATCTGGGTGGAAGACAAACAGCCCTGGTTCGTCATCAACGACGGGCTGCCGCAATATCCGCAAACCGTAAGCAGCGACTGACGACCGGTTTTCGCTCACCTCTCCGTCGAAGTAACTGACCGCGTTTCAAAACGCACCGGTTACAACCGACACAGGAGAGATTTCGATGAACATTCGGAACAACACAGCTATCGCGAGCGCGATACTGCTGGCGCTGCCGCTCACCGTGCTTGCGGACGACCGCGACGAAGAAGAAACCCCGTTCGACGTTGCTGAGGTTTTTTTTGAACTCAACAACACTGACGGCGACCTGGGTATTCATGCCCTGATCGACGGCGAGCCGTGGAAGCGGCTGCAAATCGAAGACCGGAACGAGCGCCGGGTCCTGAACATCGGCCTGCGCGGTCGCCTGCGCCGCCAGGGGCTTACCGAGCTCTTTTTCGAAAGCGCCGAGCCCCCGTTCGATGAACTTGCGCCAGCGCGGTTCTTCAAGCGGTTCCCGGAAGGCACGTACGAGGTGGAAGGCAGAACCCTCGAGGGCGATGAACTCGAGAGCGAGACCGATGTCACGCACGCAATGCCCGCACCCGCGGAGCCCACGGTAAACGGCATACCGATGGCTCGACAATGCGACGACGAGGAGCCGGGTTACGACGCACCCGAAGTCAGCGGACCCATCGTTATTGCCTGGCCAGAAGTAACGATGACCCATCCCGAGCTCGGGCACCCGCAGGCCTCGCCGGATATTTCGATCTATAACTACCAGGTCGTCGTCGAAGCCGATGTCGAGGGAGCGGATGGCGAAGAATTCACAACCGTGTTCAGCGTTACCCTTCCACCGGGCGTAACGCAGATGACGGTGCCGGCGGAGTTTCTCTCGCAGACGGACGAGTACAAGTACGAAGTGCTCGCGAGAGAAGAAAGCTGGAACCAGACCGCTGTCGAAAGCTGCTTTGTCCTGACCGATGAGTAGCGGATCCACGGCAAATCTGAAGCGCGGGGCCGCACTCGGTCTCGCGCTGCTTCTTTGCGCGAGCTCCGTGAGTGCGGAGACCACGTTCGATTCGATCAAAAGACAGCACCGGCAGGAGAGCTTCATCGTCATCGAGCATGACGGCGGGTATCGGGTGCTGTTCCTCGGTGGGCTTGAAGAAACCAGGATCGTCGATGAGCAAGCCGTCGACGTCGAGCTGCTCTACGACGCTGTCGATCAGGGAGATCCTCTGGCCGTATCGAGACTGTCTCTGGCCCTCGAATCGCCCGACCGCGAGACCCGGCTCGCCGCTATTCGCCTGCTTGGCGAGATCGATTCGGCGGACGCGCGCGCAGCGCTCGAGGCCGTGCTGCACCAGTCCGACGTCGAACTGCGTCTCGAAGTCGTCGAGGCGATAGCGGATACGCCGGGCGCGGAAGCGCTGTTGCGAACCGCGAGTGAAGATGGGGCCGGGCGGGTGGCATCGGCAGCCAGCGAGTACCTGGGCGAAAGGCAGGCGCGCTAGAACTCCCAGAGTATCCCGATCGCCGGCAACAACGGCATCCAGTAGTCACGACTCAGCTCCAGCTCGCCGTCGTCGACATCCCAGTCGAGACAGCATTCGTTGCGCCGATTCGTGGCATTCGAGACCTCGACGAACGCCAGCAGGCTTCCCTTTCGCAGCGGCCAGCGCCGGCTCAGACGCAGGTCGAGGCTCGCGAAAGCCCCATGTTGCAGCTCGTTTCTCGGTCCCGGAATGGCGACGCCGTCGACAAGCACCAGGTCGGTGGTTGGCCAGCCCGAATGCACGCTGGCAGCGGCTGCGAAATCCCAGGTTTCGTTGCTCCATCCCAGTCCGCCCTGCAACGCGTGTCGCTGGTCCCAGCTCCTTGGCTCATCGCGAGTGCCGATCCGGTCGCTTGCCTCGGACATCGTGTATTGCCCCCACCAGTTCCACTCGCCGGATATCGCGGACAGCGAGATTTCAATTCCGTTGGAAACGCCGCTGTCCGGTTCCAGGCGCACGCGATCGGGCTGCAGTTCCGGAATCAGGCCGAGAGGATCGTACAGGTTTTCGAATCGCGGCCTTACCCTTGCCAGATCCTTGTGAAACGCCTCAACGCGCAGATGAATGTCGTCGGTGATACTGTAGCGGATACCGGCAATCAGGTGGTCGGCCCGCTGCGCCGGCCAGAACCGGTCGACACCGTCCTCGATCTGCAGCTCGTGCACCCCCTGCGACTGGAAATAGCGTCCCCAGCTGAAGCGCGCTTCGGTGCGCTCGCCGAACCGTCTCAGAAGGCTCAACCGGGGGCTCAACTGGGCGTCGGATGACAGGTCCGTATGCGTCTGGTCATCCCAGCGCAGCCCCCATTCCAGGGTCGTGCTGTCAGCGAGTTTCCAGCGATCCGAAACGTAGGCAGCGTAACTTCCGCCGCGCGGCCCCGCCGACAACGCTCGCGTCATGCTCGCAGGCTGCCCCTCGAACATTGCAGGCAGACCGAAGTAGTCCGCGACCGCCGAGTACTGGTAGTCGGCCTCTGCGTAGCCGACCCGCAGTCCCCACTGCACGAGATGACGGTCGCCCGGTTGCCAGGACCAGTCCTGTCGCAGGCTCAAGCGCTGCACGCTACGGATGTCTCTGACGTCGGCGACAATCTTCTCCGAATCGTTCAGGTCTCCCTGGCGGCGATTGCTGTAGTCGGTCACGGCGAGGACCGTGCTGCTGCTGAGCTGCGGCGACCAGCGACTGTCCAGCTGCAGCCAGAACTGCGCGTTTCGTGTGGAACTAACGAGTTGCTCGAGCTCTTCAGGGTCGGTTTCCAGCACGACGCGCACGCGGTCGTCCGCGTACATAGCATTGATCGAAAGCCGTGTTTCGTCACTGAACGCGTAGCCGAGCTCGGCGAAGAAATCCACATACGACGGGCTCCCGAATTTCGGATCGATCACAAGATCGAGATTGCCGCGGCGCGCCGACAGCAACCAGTTCCAATTGCCTTCCGATCCGGCCGTCAGCAACGACGTGTTGAATACGCTGATGCCGATCTCGGACTGCCGTGACCGTTCGAGGTCGAGCGATTCCATGAGCACGAGCCCACTCATGCGATCGCCGTAGCGAGCCGGGAATCCCCCCGTGTAGACCTCCACGCCCGTGATCGCGCGCGCGTCGATCGTGCTGAAAACGGTCTGGTAGTCGCGAATATGGTACGGATCGAACAGCCATTGCCCGTTCAGCATGATCCCGACTTCGTTCTTCTCGCCGCCCCTGAAATGTGTTTGCGCCGATGCGCCGCTTGCGGCCGCCCCGGGCAGACGCTGCGTGACACGCAGTGGATCCTCGCCTATGTCCGGCATGTTCTGGATCGTGCGCCGATCAATCGAGAATCGTGACGCACTGATGTCGCGAGAGATGTGATAGCGGCTGCCTGATACGACAATCGTTTCGATCGGCTCCTCGCCGGCAACGACCGTTTGCGGCTCAGGCCCAGAGTTCGCAGGCTCGTTCTCAATGCGGACGACGAGCAGCACGCCTGATTCCTCCACGATCGTCAGGCCGTGCGGCGCCAGCAGCTCGATCACGATGTCTTCGGGCTCCTTCGCGCGGGGCTCTGCCGTCACCAGCAGATCGTCGTTGACCAGGTTGCTGCTGTACGCGAAGGGCAGGCCCGCTTCCCGGTAAGCATCGAGAATCCCTGCGATCGACTTGCCGGTAAACGGCGCAAGATCAACGTCGGCAGCAAGGCACACCGCCGGTAACAGGAGCATTGCGACGACAGTCCACCGCAACATTACTGGCTATCGCTTCATCTCACTGATATAGATCACTCCGCCCTCGATTCGCCAGTCGAGGTCAATGCCCATCATCCAGACCCGCAGCGCGTCTGTCGGTGCCGTGTCGATTCGGCCGTTCAGCGTCTCGGCCAGTGCCAGGCGCTCTGCAGCGGGGGATTCAAACTCGAGCACGAGGCCTGTCTCGCGGCTGACCCATTCCAGGAACTCGTGCACTGAACGCCCGTCGAAATCGGCGGCTGGCGCCAGCGCTTCGACCCATTGCCAGTGCTCTCCGGACAACGGCACGTTGGCGAAGTCGGGCCTCCGGGTGCCGCTCAACCGGACGCGCTTGCCGGGTACGACCGTAGCGTCGTGATAGCTGCCCTCGATCGCTACTTTTCCCTCCCGCACGCTAACCACCAGTTCGCGTTTGTCCACGTTCATCATGTACTGGGTGCCGACGTGCTCTACCACACCGTGCTCGCTTTCGATGCGCAGGATCGTGTGCTCTGCGGCAGCGGCGTCGACATAAACTCGCCCATCATGCAGGAAGACGGTCGCCGGGTCGGCGAATTCTATTCTCGTGCGCGCATCAGACCTCAGGCTGAGGCCCTTCCCCAGATTGAACGCAACACCCGACTTCGACCCGGTTACGACGGTCTGTCCCTGCATCACAGCTATCAGGTCGTTCGTTTCCTGCAGCTCTGACCGGTCGCCGAGCAGGTAAATCGAACCGAAGCTACGTTCTATGGTCGCAACCTGCACCGCGCGGGCGTCTCGTGTCTGCGACATGTCAAAGGTAACAAACGCTGCAACGACGATGGTTGCCGCGGCGGCGAGGCCGAGCAAGCGGTTTCGGCGACGGCGTCTTACGACCGAATGCCATTCGTCACGCACCAGGTCTCGCGCCGCCGCCATGTCCTCAGCGGACGGCACGGGCCGCGGGCCCGCCTGGCTCAGCAGGGATTCCAGTTCTTTGTCACTTTGCATGTTCATGTCGCTCTGCGGCTGTCCGGATCAAGCCCGGACGTCAGTGTCGAATAAACGTCCGCGAACGCGCGCTTCGCCCTCGCGAGTAGCGACTGCGCGGCCTCATAGCCGATATCGAGTTTTGCGGAGATTTCGCGGGTCGTGTGCCCTTCGATGTACTTCCACTCGAGTACGTTGCCGTACTTCGGCGGCAGGCGGTCGAGCGCTACCTGTATCAGGCGAAGCACGTCGGCGCGCTGCGCCTGGCGCTCGGGGTTATCGCCGTTCGGCGACTGCCATGAATCGACGGCGGCCTGCACCTCCGGCAGGTCTTCCGTCAGTACGATGTGTTTGCTGTAGCGACCCTGCTTCGCACACCAGTCGCTCGTCACGTTACGGCAGATTGCGCACAACCACGTAAACATCGCCGACTCGGCACGATACGTGTTCAGCTTCTGAACCGCGCGCGTCAGCGTCAGCTGCGCCACCTCGGCGGCCGCATCGGGATCGTTGCCGAGCCTGACGAGCGCAAACCTGTACAGTCGTGCGAAATTTTCCTCGAAGAAACGATCGAACGCCTGCTGGTCCCCGGCCAGCAGGCGCTTTTTGAGTTGACGGTCCTCGAGGTAGACGGGCATCGACAGGATTCTCCGTATTCCGTCCCTATGGACGGGACGGGGGGGAGTTTCCGGTCGATTCTACGCCCGAATACCGCTCCGGATGCCGAATTACGTCAAATCGGCAGTCTCCTCCGAATGGCCAGCAGCAGCATCGACAAGAGCAGCACCATGCCGGCAGATCCACCGCCGCTGCTCTGCGGTTGCTCCGCGAAACTGGCATTGGCCACCAGCGGATTCGTGCCGTAGTGGTTCACTTCGTCACCGTCACTGACGCCGTCGTTATCCGAGTCGCTGTCATTCGGATCGGTACCGTGATCACGCTCTTCGCCATCATCGAGACCGTCGTCATCAGTGTCTTCGTCGCGCGGATCGGTTCCGCCCTCGCGTTCCTCGTCGTCGTCGACGCTGTCGTTATCGTCGTCGCTGTCATAGTCGTCGTGGATGCCGTCATTGTCGTCGTCCGAGTCGTCGTCGTCACTGACGCCGTCGTCGTCATAATCGTCGTCCATGCCCATGAGGTACTCGGCGATCGAAAATATGTCCGACTCCGGCATGCACGCGAGATAGTGCATTTCCTCGTCTTCCTCGATCGCCTCGAAGGTCTCCTCGGCCGAGTCCCCGTGCACGTCCTCGTCGACGCGGCCGCCCGCGCCGGTATTGCCGTGACAGCCGGCGCAGGTCGTGACATAGCGCTGCTCGCCGGTCGTTTCCTCGGAGTTCAGGTAGTCGGCGAGTGCCGCAATTTCACTTTCCGTCAGGCCCTGCAGGAACTGCATTTCCGGCACACCGTTCGGGAACACGCTGGTGCCGAAGATCGACCCGTAGATATTGCAGCTGCGGGCGCCTGCCACGCGGCGCAGGCCGCTCAGCATCTCGTCGACTGCGGGGCCGTTCCAGGGATCGCCGTGACAACTGGCGCAGGCCGCGATGTAGAGGGCTTCGCCATCGTCGGGCTCGGCGGGATCCTCGATCGTCGCCGTCGTGGCCGAAACCTCGCTGTCGAACTCGCCGTCGTTGACGACCAGCGTGACCTCGTAGGTGCCCGCCATCCCGTAGGTGTGCACGGGTGTTGCGCCATCGCCGACGTTGCCGTCGCCGAAGTCCCAGACATAGCTCAGCGCATCGCCATCGGGGTCACTCGAATCCCTGCCGTCGAATTCGACGGCCATGCCGGTTTCTCCGCTGTACGGACCGCCGACGTCGGCGACTGGCGGCCGGTTGGCGGGCGCTGCCTCGATGGTTGCTGTCGTTGTCGCGATCAGACTGTCGAACTCGCCGTCGTTGACGACCAGCGACACGGTGTAGATTCCCGTGGCGGCGTAACTGTGCGTCGGCATCGCACCGCTGCCCGTGTTGCCGTCACCGAAGTCCCAGGAATACGTCAGCGGATCACCGTTGGGGTCGGACGAGGCGCTGCCGTCAAACTTGATGAGCTGGTCCGGCTCGGCCGCGTACGGGCCGCCGGGATCCGCGGTAGGCGCAAGATTGGCCGACGGTGACGTGATCTCCGCAGTCGTCATCGATGGTTCGCTGTCGACCGTGCCGTCATTGACGATCAGCGTGACCCGGTAGTTTCCGGCGCTCGCGTAGGTGTGCGTCGGCGTCGCGCCGCTCGTCGTATCGCCATCCCCGAAGTCCCAGCTGTAGCTCAGCGGATCGTTGTCCGGATCGCTCGATGCGGAGCCATCGAACTGAATGCTGGTGCCCGCTTCGCCGCCGTATGGCCCGCCGACAACCGCAATCGGCGGCTCATTGGCAGGCATCGGATCCAGCGCTACGTCGGGCGGCGTGCCCTCGGTGTTGGTACAGGTATCGCTCTGCGTCTCGTCGCACCAGCCCGGCTGCGTGCTCGCATTGATTTCGACGAGGTTGCTGTTGCCGTCGCCGTCCGAGTCGAGCGCCTCGACCGCGGACAGTGCAGTCGCGAAATCATTGCTCTCACAACTCAGATTCGGACGGCCCTCGACCAGGTCTGCCCCGTAGGCGTTGAACGGTCCGCCGAACGCCGATTGGTGACAGGTCTGGCAGTCACCGAGGTCTTCGGTCTCGGAAGCCGGGTAAATCTCGGAGAAAGTTGCGGTGCAGGTGCCCGTGGCTTCGGCATCTTGCATGCCAAAAAAAGCCACGAGCCCCGATACCGCGATGAATGACGCAGATCGGAGAGATAGGTACATGTCGCGCTTCCTGATTAGGGTTTGCAGGCTTATCACTAATCAGACACGATGCCGAGCGACCAAAGGTTCCCTTCCGGGACCTTTGATCGAGTCCGTATTTATACGTATATGCTCCTGACGACGCTGGTTCGCCGGGCTCGCTAGCGCTTCATCGCCTCGAAGAACTGTGCGTTCGTCTTGGTGTCCTGCAGTTTGTTGAGCAGGAACTCGACGGCGGCAAGTTCGTCCATCGGGTGCAGCACTTTGCGGAGCACCCACATCTTCTGCAGCTCGGAATCCTCGGTCAGAAGATCTTCCTTGCGCGTACCGGAACGGTTGATGTTGATCGCGGGGAATACGCGTTTCTCGGCAATACGGCGATCCAGGTGGATTTCCATGTTACCGGTGCCCTTGAACTCCTCGTAGATCACCTCGTCCATCTTCGAACCCGTGTCTACGAGTGCCGTGGCCAGGATCGTCAGGCTGCCGCCCTCCTCGATATTACGCGCCGCGCCGAAGAAGCGTTTCGGACGATGCAGCGCGTTGGCGTCGACACCACCGGTGAGGACCTTGCCCGACGACGGCACAACCGTGTTATAGGCGCGCGCCAGGCGTGTAATCGAATCCAGCAGGATGACGACGTCGCGCTTGTGTTCGACGAGTCGCTTTGCTTTCTCGATCACCATATCGGCAACCTGAACGTGTCGGCTGGCCGGCTCGTCGAAAGTCGACGACACGACTTCGCCGCGAACCGTGCGCTCCATCTCGGTCACCTCTTCCGGGCGCTCGTCGATGAGCAGCACCATGAGGTCACACTCCGGATTATTGGCGGAGATTGCCGAGGCAATATTCTGCAGCAGCATCGTCTTACCGGCTTTCGGCGGTGATACGAGCAGGCCGCGCTGACCTTTACCGATCGGTGCCACCATGTCGATGATGCGCGCCGTGAGATCTTCCGTACTACCGTTGCCCTGCTCGAGCTTGAGGCGCTCATTCGGGAACAGCGGCGTCAGGTTCTCGAACAGTACCTTGTTGCGCGCGTTCTCCGGCGCATCGTGGTTGATCTGCCCGACCTTGAGCAGCGCGAAGTAGCGCTCGCCGTCCTTGGGCGGACGAATCAGCCCCGATACGGTGTCACCGGTACGCAGGCTGAAGCGTCGGATCTGGCTCGGGCTGACGTAGATGTCGTCCGGACCGGCAAGGTAGGAGCCGTCGGCCGATCGCAGGAAGCCGAAACCGTCCTGCAGTATCTCGAGCACGCCGTCGCCGTAGATGTCCTCGCCCTGCGCGGCGTGCGCCTTCAGGATCGAGAAGATCATATCCTGCTTGCGCGAACGCGCCAGGCCCTCGAGGCCGAGCTGCTCACCGAGCTTCACGAGCTCCGCCGCCGGGCGGGTCTTGAGCTCGGACAGGTTCATCGCATTCTTGCTGGCTTCTAACTGCTCCGGTGGCAGGATGTCGAGGCCACCCTCGTCATCAGGAAACTCGTCGCGATTTGGACGGCGGCGCCTGCGGCGATTGCCGCTGGCTTTCTTGTTGCCCGACTTGCTGGGGCGATTTTTCGTTGAAGTACCCAAGTACCCTCTCACAGATTGGTGTCCAGAAACTCATCCAACTGGGACTTGGACATGGCGCCCAGCTTTTGCGCGTGAACCGCGCCGTCTTTGAACAGCATCAACGTCGGGATGCTGCGAATACCGAATTTTTGCGGTGTGTTCGGATTCTCATCGATGTTCAGCTTGACGATTTTGAGCTTGTCGGCATATTCGTCGGCGACATCGTCGAGTAGCGGTGCAATCATTTTGCACGGGCCACACCACTCGGCCCAGAAATCGAGCAGCACCGGTTTGTCGGACTGCAATACGTCAGCTTCAAAACTGCTGTCAGTGGCGTGCGAGATCTTTTCGCTCACTGGTCACTTCCTCCACACGATAGTTTCTTCGGTACGAAAACGGATGACGCTGCCCGAGCAATCAGGCAATATGTCGCAGCTTTAATGCCGATTACATTCGGCTTCTTTATGGATTCGTTGAATGCGAAACTGGCAGGTGCGACGGTTGTCGCGTCGATATGGCCTAATTTGACCGCTTCGCGAGCTATTTTGCAAGCATTTCAGCCA
>JAAUYH010223573.1_pt1 | contig 29218 bp, 23 predicted proteins | sample 7278061 | NCBI WGS metagenome assembly JAAUYH01 (sample SAMN14350203, study PRJNA611818) | marine sediment metagenome | isolation source: surface marine sediment (0.6m) | place: French Polynesia: Moorea | collected 2018-08
ACGGATATTGGCTCATCAAGCCACCGTGGGAGTTACTTTACTCCCGGAACGCTCAAAGCTTTTCAAGTCGCACTGGTAAAACCAGTGGCTTACCTCAGATGTTTAGTTAGCGACCATCAAAGCTCACTGCATAAGTCGCCAATGAACGGCTTCTGTCTTCACGACTGTTTGAATGGCAGGCTTAAAAGGCAGGAATGCTTGACCCTGACTAATACCTGTTTCGACCTCTCCAGGCGTAAGAGGCCCCAGGGCTTCCCTCAGTGAACCGCCAGCCGCTTATTATCTGTTGATCTCTGAGTGTTCATAAACGGCTTAACAGTTGTTTTTCCCAGGGCTCTCGAACGGTCATAAGATATAAACATTTCGAGCGCAATGGCCCCAAGAAGTCTTTGCCATATAAGCTTTTTGGCCTTTCTAAGGGGAGGTTGGTCTGTCGTGAATTGCCCTTGCCCCGTTAGTGGATGACGAGCATCTCACTTCGTGCTGCACTTCTGGGTTTGACTGGACTCTATCAGAACTTGCCTCATGGCCTGCCGCCTTCTGCTCCAGCGCCAGGATCCGCTCTAAGCACTCATCTTTGAATTGCCTAAGTTCTTTCAATTGCGCTGATTGGATGGCGGTTTTGTTCCTAAGGAAGTCAATCTGCTTCTGGGCTAGACCCAGCAAATTTAAGACATGATCAGAGGAGGAAAAATATTCATTCAACGCCTCTAAGAGCAACTCCGTTTTGGACTTGCCCGCCATCCTCGCTGTGATTTCCATTTGTTTTAACAGTTTGGCTGGAATACGGAATGAAAATGTCTGATTCGCCATGAGTCGGGCTTCCTGAGAGTCTAATTAGTGTTTTTCTATATAGAAATCCTATTTAATTGGTGAGTTTTAAAGACTTTCCTATGGTTTACAACCCTTATCTGGAAGGAATTTTGATTTTATAGTGCTTACGACTGATTTAGGATTGTTATAGGGTAAGCATTCCGAACACAATAGCCCCAAGGCGAACATAGGGATGAGCGCCGATGGGCGGCGCCGCCAAGCAGTCGATTCCAAACCCGAGGAATCCGCGATTCCAAACCCCGAGTAAGCAGTAGACCAGACTGGCCGCGGCGATTCCGATTGTACCCGTCCAGTCCACTATCTTTGCTATCTTTTGTAGGTATATATTCATCTTTCCATTGAGGTTAGGGTGATAGACGTTGTCTTTGTCTGGATTAGAGTTCTGCTTGCGCAGTTTGCTTCGTTTGTTTCCGTTGGGCGTGTGCTTCAATCGCAGGACGCAGATTTGTGATTTTTTCAACGTCTGCGGGAGAAAGCTGGGAGCCTTTATCTCGCCAACCGGCGTCGGTCCATTCGGCCTGCATTGTGACTTCAGGCCCCCTAGTTATAGATAGGGTGTGCGACTCTTTATCCCAGGTAATGACAGCTCCTTTTTTACCCTCTAACCGAGTAGTGTCCTCCAGGTTGAGCAAGACGGCCAAGACGGGCGCTGTTTCTTCTACTCGCGCCTGTTGAAGTCGCCTCTCATGGGTTGTCACCGCCTGGTCAAATGTGTCGATAGGAACGCCTGCCTGGAGAGCCTTTAGCTTAGTGTCGCCAGCAGCATTCGCCAACGAGATGTATTCCCTGTTTGGGAACCCCGTCTGAGTTAAAAGGTCTTCGGATTCCTCCCTCAAGCTGATATAGGCGCGAATGATCTGTGCGTCTAGAATATGTTCGCCGCTTGCTTCAGCTGGGCTGCGTTTAGCCTCAGGTGGATTGACCTGAACGCTTTTCTGTGTGGTCTCTTGCATGATTTGTCGGCCGATTTGCTGGAGTTGTTTGTAGTCCTTGGGTGTTAGTTGCGACCGCTCGTGGGTGTAGATCGGTCCTTTTCTGTCATTGGCGCTAATCGTTAAGCCGTCTTCAGCGGCTTGAATTCGATAATCTTTGGTGTCTAGATTGTCTGTCCTGAGGGAGTTTAGCGCCTGCTGGATTGTTTCAGCGGCGTGTTGGACCTGAGCGGCGTAGGCGGCTTCTTTGTCAGGCGCGCCAATGGCCTGGGCCTCAGGCTTTCTGAAAAGCTGAACCGCCTTATAGAAGTCCTTTGCGTCGCCATTGACTGACTGCAGGTTAAGAGAAAACCGACCCGGTAAAATAGACTTCTGAGCCCGAAACTGTAATAGATGGTCGCCTTCATCATTGTTAACGATAAAGGTATGTTGGCCCTGGCGGCTAATCTGGAAATCACCGACCTGATAGGTATTCTCGAAGGTGCGGTCATGGCCTTGATTGAACAGTTTGAAGGCGTCGCGGGCAAAGCGGTGGTTAATGACGGCCTCTGGGCGAGAGGAGAGCCAGTCCCCTGCGGTTTGCACGCCTTGCTTTACTTTAGCCTGCAGGGTCTGAAATTCTTCGCTCGCTCGGACTTGGCTGACCGTTTCTCTTCCCTTGCTGTCCCAGTCCTGTAGCGTTTGGCCTGCTCCCTGCACTGATTCTCGAGCTTGCTCAAACTGCTGCTGAATTGCGCCGACCGCTTTTTGAAGCCAGGTTTTAACCGTCTTCTCGCTTTCCGGGAGCTTTTCAACTTGCTTTTGTAGCGCCTGAATTGCGCCTGATTCAGACAGAGCAGGCGTGGCGGAATCCGCTTGTGGGAGGCGTCCCGCCACTTGGACGAAAGAGAATTGCTGAAACTGAGCCCAATCTGCCTGGCGGTTGTTTACTGGCTGTTGCAGGTGTTGTCGGTCGACGCCCGCTGTCGCCAGTAGAGTGCGTTCTTCCGGGGTGAGTGACTCAGGCCTTGGGGTGAATGGCCGGATCGTCTGTTGGTCGTGGATAGCGGCAAAGGCGATTAACTCATCCCCTTGAGTCACCGCCAGGGCGTTTTCACTCCGCCAGATGTCAAAGCCGCCAATAGAGCTGACCTGGATGTCGAAGCCGCTAATTGTCTCCGCCATTGGGTTGGCCAGCTCGGATGAGATTGCGATAATATCTTGTCGTTGTTGAGCTAGGGAAATCGGAGCCTCAGAGTCGGAAGGGGTTTCCGTCAGGGTTGAGGAGAGAACGGGGTTAGGCGCTGAGGCTCCTATCTGGGGCGCAATAACTTCGGCTTTTAGATCTCTGGCCAGATCGCCATCGCCTGTTTGCTCCACTGGGAATTCCTGGAGTTGCTCTCTAGCGACTTCAGCAAACCCTTGTTCCTGAATATCTTGGACAAAGCGACTCGCGACGCTCGGATTTGTCTGGGTTATATGAGGGAGATTATCTCCAAAACTCGTTATTTCCTTGAATGCAAGAGTCCCTTTGTTGGAGACAGTCAACTTCATTGATTGCCAGAATTGACTTTGCTCTTGAGTTCTTATTTTTAGCCGCGTGATGTTGACTTCGTGATCACTTCTCAACCGGGCGGGCTCTTTAAGTTCGCTTTGGCTATTATGTGTTTTCCAATCCATCCCTTCGATGGAGAGTTTGTCATGGGGCGAAGTCCGGCTACATATTTCCATATAGAAGGTTGGATCTTGCATCACGGCTTCAGCCATCCCTGCTTCATGCAGGAACTGCGCCACTTGCTGCTCCACCAGATTGGACTGTTTCATGGGCGTGGCGATAGCCCTGGCTTTCGGAGATTCGGAGTTAGGCGCTAGCGTGATGTTAACGTCAGCCGCCGCTTCAGGAGGCGTCGCTTGAGATTGCGCCTGCTCGATCTGCAGATTGATTTGGTTCTTCGAGATCGTTCCATCTCGTTCCTGGCGGAACAAGACTTCATCCCCAGCGGTAATTTGAATGGTTGTTGGAGGCTTCCGGCTATGATCGCTAGGGGGAGCATCTGGCGTAGCTGGTTTCTGCAGAGCTTCCACCAGCACGCCCAGGCGATCTTCATTGAGTTCAAACCGTTCTTCCCCTGAAGCTAGCTGGCCATAGATAATGCGCCTGCCGAACCGAATCTTTAAGGGGTGGTCTGTTTGTTGAGTTGAGGCGGAGATCGCCTTGACCAACCGGTCTGGATTTTGTCTGATAGCGTCGAATTGGTTCTGATTAAACTGCAGCGCCATGCTCTTCCTCCTGTGCCGGTGAGTCGACTAAACGGCCCATTAACTGGTCCAGTTGCGCCATGTAGCCAAGGCGGTTGACGACGACGTCGCCGCCGACCTGAAAAAAGGCGCACTGGCCATCGAATCGCCATTCGACAAAGGGCGGTTGATAGTCTGGATTGCAGAGGCGGGTGTAGATTACCTGGCCGCCATTCAGCCGGATAAAAACGACATCGTCAAACAAGATTTCAATGTCAGTTGGCGTGTAGCCCGGAGGAAGCGGGTGTTGCTGACGCGCTTGAACTAAGTCCGCAACGATTTCGGGTTCTTTGCTCAGGGTTAAAACCGTCGGTTCGGATAACCCCCAGGAATTGAGCGTTTGCGCTAAATTCTCCACTAAAAATCCTCCTCATTTCTACAGGTCATAATGCAAGTGTCCGCCAGGAACCTTACCTTGCTTGTCTTTTTTGTCTTCGCTGTCAGGCAAAGGCAGCAAGCGGTTCGCTTCTTCAATGCGCAGCTGAAGCTGACGCTCAATATCGAGCGCTGAGCGCCGCCGGGATTCTCGTGTAGTCAGGTTGGGTCTGAGTTTTTTCTCCCAGATATCTTCACATTGGCGTTCAGTTTTGATGTCAACCGGGGGAATGTGAATCTGGCGAAAGTGCTGGGGCAGGTTAGATTGCTTTTGACTCTGGTAAGCCGGATTAATGACGATGCATTCCCCGGTTCCGTAGCGCAAAAAATCATCCGCCAGCACTATCGCTCGGGTTCTGACCTGCTCACTACGGGAGCGATTTCGGCTCGCCTGAGCGCCCAGACTGCGGGACCAGGATTTGGTTTGAAAGGTGGTTTCTATTTCCCCCAGGTAGCTGCTGTACTGTTTCGCCGTTTCTTGATTCCCCGGATTAAACCAGACGTGGGTGCCCACGCCTGAGAGAAGGATATTCGCCTTCTCTTTGCCATAGGCGTCCTGAATCTGGGGGAAGGACTGATAGCCGAAGAGTCCGACAAAGCCCTTCGAGCGATGTTCGTTGGGCCAGGTGGGACATTTGGGCAGGTAAAGAGTGGGAAACTCGTCCGCCGAAAAGACCAGCGGGACCTGGCGCTGGATGGCGAAGTTGCGATTGATAATGACGTTGATCAGCGCCGCCATGAGGGGGTTGATGACATTCTGGCGGAAAATGTCTGAGTGAAAGACAATCAGCTCTTTCTGGCCCAGTTCGATAGAGATATTGGTGCGGCCCATCAGTGCGGGTAGGATCCGGCCGCTCATGAAGCGGGTGAGCACATCGCTAGCGGTGGCGGTGATGCCGCTGGTGGTTTTCTCTGCGCCAGTTGTCTGCATGAGCTGAGAAAAGGCGATCCGCACCGCCATTGGCAGTTCACCTTGCTCGTCGGCGTGGACCAGTCGTTCGGCTAGATTGGTCAGCCGGAGCAGTGAGAAAGCCATAGCGATATCCGGATATTGAGTCGCCTTGGCGAACTGAAACAAGGCTTGGATCAGGCGCTGGCCAGCCGGACCAAAAAAGGCGTCTTCCCGGCCTTTACCGCCACCCTTGAGGTTGGCGTGAAAGACTTCAGCGAGGACGGCGGCGGTGGTGTCGTCATTCTCGTCGGCCAGGAAATCTAGCGGATTGATGACGCAAGAGTAGGGTCTGCCGGGGGAAAACACATTCACCTTATAGTTGTGTCGTGCGGCTAAGGTGGCGATATAGGCTAGCTGTCCGCCATTGCCGTTGTCATCGGCCTTGTAGTCATAGAGTAGGATGGCCATCCCTTGTTCAATCGCCGATTTAAGCATGGGATTGATGACTGAAAAGGTTTTGCCGCTTTTAGGTCGGCCGACAATCACCGCGCTTTGATTGGCGTCTGGGATGTAGAGGGTGGGAGATTGTCCCGTGAAGAAGGTGACCAGGGCGGGCAAAACTCCCCGAGCTTGCCATTTGGGGGGAGTGCCGCACCAGAGACAGACATCGTTGATTTTAGCGCTTTTGATTTGTTTGGTCGCTCGCCGCACAGCGTTGAACTTGTCCGAGGACTTCGCCCATCGGGCGGAGGTGAGATGACTGCGCTTCTGGCTAAAGCCGCCGACCGCCGTCAAGAACACAAACAGCCCGATGAGGGTCAGTCCCTGGGCGTTGAAGAGGGTGACGCGAATGGTGTCCCAGGCGGTTTGAATGGGAGCCGTCCATAGGGGCGGCTCAGTCTGCAAGAGGAGGGCGGCAATGTGTGATTCTGTCATCATCCCCCCACTGCTGAAAAGGGGGCCGGTTCGCCTGTCGGCTCTGGCGGCGCCGCTTCTTGCTGCGCCGCTTCAATGCCGATTTCCCCTAGAGCGACCAGGATGCTAAGATTGACGCCCACTGTTGCAGCGGCGTTTACTAAAGGGACTCCATTGCGAGTTTGCGCCAGGACTTCCAGAACGTCATAGACAACCGGATCGTTGGCGCGGGTGTACCCCTGGTCAATCGCCGCCCGCAATCCTCGCGCAATATCCTGAAGCGTGGCGAGGCCCAGTTCTGTTTGAATCACATTTGTAGGCGCCGCCGCCTGCCGCTGCGCATCGATTTCGGCTTGCCATTGAGCATCGGTAATGATAGCGATTCCATTGGGATCTGAGAAGCCGGGAATCTGGCGGTTAGGAACGAGATTAAAGAGATAGGTGCGCTCATCTCCGGATGAGTTGAAGGTGGTGACCACCAGGTTAGGGATGGGGCTAGTGGTCGCCCCTTCAAAAAACAAGGGCTGTATGGGACGAATAACGACGGTGCGGGCTGCGCCGGATTCAATGGGGGCGTTGGTCTGAAAGATCAGCCGGGAGGAATCGGAGAGCTGGATAAAAGAGATGACTTCGCCAGTGCGGAAGTCAATCACACTATTGCGGCCTGGGTAGATCTGGATGGGGATGGCGTACCGTCCAGCGATCTCCGCTGGGATGCGCTCAACGGATAGCTGCCTGACTTGGGTAATCTGAGCCGTCGCCGGTGCTGGCGTCAAACTCAGGGTAAGCGCAGCGGCGGTCAAGATGAAACTCCAGGCGTTCATCGGGTCACCTCCAAGATCCCATTGACCAGGACGCTGACCTCAGCGCCTTCACCCACTACTAAGACCGGACGCTGACCAGCAGCCAGGGATTGTCGCAACTCGGCGCGCGCTTCCAGGTCGTCAGAAATAGAGCCAAAGAATCCCTCCAGGGCGGCGCCGAGCACTTCATCCCCGCCGTCGCGGGTGACGACGGCGCTAGATGAGGACACCCCGCCGCTGGTGCTAACTGTTGAGACGAAATCTGGCTCCGCTACCCTGGCCCCAATGTTCGCCAGGGCGCTGACGGAGGCGCTCAGTAAATCCTGGCCAAAATTGCGGCCAGGAATCACCCGAGAGGCGATCAGCGGTTGATTAGCTCGCCCTCGGATGATAATCACGCCAGGGGTGATTTCTTCCTGGTAGATCTGACCGTCAACTCCTTTATAGATCAGGGCGACAGCGGTTTGCTCCACCACCAGACTGCCGCTAGCGACATGCGTCACTTCCGTAATGAATACCGTGCCTTCCGGCAGGGCCTCATGGCCGTTGACGGTTTTGAGCGGTTCGGTGAGGGTGACGGCGGATCTGCCTTGGGTGAGGGATTGGCCATCGGGAATCCAGAGGACGGGAACAGAGACCTCAGCCGCTGCTGCAGCGCCCAGTGGAATCCGGTAAGTGGTCGGGGGTGGGGCGAGGGAGAAAGGGGACTCTGCGAAGGAGAATGAGGGTCTCGATTCACTGGCCTCCGGCGGTTGGATTTTGGTGACCGGTTGGCGCGTGAGGATGCCTATCGCTCCCTTCGTCATGCCGCTGCTTCGCCGTTGAGTAGGAATGAAAGGGGCGGCGGAAGCGATCAGGACTGGTTCCGCCGATAGGGACAGCCGATCCCCTGCGCCGATGGACGCTTTTCTAAGGGTTGAGGCAGTCGGCGCAGTTGGTTGCGCTTCAGGGGCGACGGTTGGTCTGGGGGCGTCTAAATCGATTCCCGCTGCCAGCGAGGCGGTGTGCCCCGCAGCGCCGACGGCGGCCAGTCGGTTCCAGCGGTCAAAGGGATCGATTTCCGGTTCTGGCGGACTAACCGGCGCGGGCGGTTGCGGCGCGGGCGCAGGCCGCTGTACGACTGGCGCTGGGGTCGGTGCGGGTGCAGGCGCAGGGGTTGGGGTTGGCGCTTCGGCTTCAGCCTCCGGTTCCGGTTGGATGGGGACTAAGGATTGCTGCGCGGCGATCAGATCGCGGCGCTGGTCAATGACGGCGAGTCGAGCTTTGTACTGATCGGATTGAGTCGCTTCTTCTATGACGGGTTCCGCCTCGGGTTCAGGCTGTTCTGTCGTTGTGGCTTGATTTCCGCCCTGGAAGAGTGAGGACAGACTCGACAGCGCGAAGGCCGCCAATCCAAAAGCAGCGAGCGCAAGTCCCGCGCGAGCGCCTGGAACGTTCGCAATATTGCGCTGTGGCGGCCCTGCGAAGGGTTTGGCCGTCTGGGGTGCGGCTAGGTCCCCCAGGAGATCCTCGGAGGGTAGGAGGGCTGCGTCCTCTTCTAACCCCGCCAGCGCTTTCTGTTCCTCGATGGAGATTTCTTCCTGAGTCATGGTTGGCGGCGCCGCTCTGGATGAGGAAGAGGTAATGACAGCGCGCCGACTGACAGTCGGCCCGTCGCCATTCTGGCTGTGGAGGCGGGGATTCTCAGTCATTGCCTAAGTCCAAGGGAATAATGTCAGTAATGATCAGGCCGTTGCTCAGCAGTTCATAAACTTGGCGTCGCCAGGCGACGGGTTCGGCTTTCCCCAGAGCGGGTTTGAGCGGGACGGCGGCCTGTAGGGTAATGCGGCGATTAATGGGGATTTCCCGCACCTCTTGCCCCACGCCGCGCTCAATTCGAGTGGCGACGATATCCACTTGCCAGCGCCCCTTGCCTACCTGACGTGGGTTGGAGATGGAATAAAACCTCAGCACAGACTGGAGTTGCCCGGTGTAGACCTGGCGGGGAACCACCTGTGCGCCCAGCAGCTTTAAGAACTCCTGGCGGAAGCCGTCCTCAACTAAATAAGAGGCCAGGTACGCCTTGGTGGGCACCGTTTGGCCTTGAATCTTATAGCCTTTATCTTTCAGGTCAGAGTCAGGGATTTGATTGTCCCACTCAAAGGTGAGCTGCATCCAGGTGGCCGCCGTCCGGCGAATCACATCCGCCTCACGATGCTGCTGGTTGAATTCCTCGACCGGAATGGTGTAGCCGCCCGCCATCTGGACGTAGGTTTTTTCTCGTTGGGCTAGGGCGCGGTTGTTAAAGAGCAGCATCAGATTGCCCAATAGACTAAAGACCAGCGCGAACGATAATCCCAAGATCGCCAGAATAATGGTGTTCTCATTCTGGATCGGGATAAAGGTTTTGGGCTGGGCGGCGCCGTTGTCGTCGGTGGTGGTGGCTTTAGTAAACATCGACTTTATTTTTTCATCGGAACAGCATACATAACGACGGTGGAGACGCCATGGGCGACCGTGGAGGTGATTTGATTGGCCCGGCTGGAAATGCCCTGATAAAGAGCGACGCCGCCGAAGGTGCTGATGCTGACGGCGAGCATCGGCGCGAACACTGCGATAAACATGAGAAAGCCGGAACTGGCGGCGACTTCGGCGAAGTCGCCTTCGACGTTCACCATTACCACGGCGACGATTCCCACCAGGATGGTGTAGCCCAATTTGAGGCCCAGCAGCGAAAGGAACCCACTCCCCCAGGCCCAGATGGGTCGGCCTGCGATGGGCAGCAGTGAGAGGGCGACTGCGATGGGAGCGAAGGCGGCGGTGAGGAAAAGAGCGGCCTCCACCGCATTCAAAAAGGCCCATTGCACCGCAAATAGCATAAATTGCACAAAGGGATAGAGGCGGTCTTGAAGCACTTGAGTAAACCCGCCTTGAATAAAGTCGCCCACGTTCTCGCCAAAGCCAATAATGGTGTAATCCAGGAGATGTTGTAAGAATGCCTGCGCGGGCCCGATGTCCACCGGCTGTCCGCTGAACGCTTGGATAATCCCCTCTGCAATTTGCCGTTTCGATTCGAAGCATTGATTTAAATCCGCCCCGGCTAGCCCTTGACACTCGTTGTAGAGTTGGCGGATGCGCTCGACGCTGAGATTATTCAGCTGGAATTGTTGGATCGCTCGGTTAAGTTGGATGCCGGAGAGTTGGATTTCCCCCACCGAGCGAATGGCGTTTTCCCCAACGCCTCTAACAATGCGAATTAGATCCGCCAGCAGACGACCATTATTACTGAGCAATAGAGCGACAGTGAGGGGAAACAAAAACATTTCGATGATTGCGCCGAGGTACTGGTTCTTGGCGATTTCATTGCCGGACCGGAGGATCAGGTAAATCAACGAAAAAGCGGCCGCTGTCGCGGATAGCTTGACGATAGCGCTCCACAGGCTGAGGGGATCGCTGCTATTGAGTAGGTCGTCCCAGACCTGATTCCAGGAATCGACGATGCCGGTTGAAAGCTCCAGGGATTGGTTGATGACCGAGGCGGCCGATTGGGCGTCCAGCTGAGCCGGGAGAAGGGGAAAGATCATGGACTACTCCTCGCCCTCCATGCCAGGGACGTAAAATAAGCCCCCCTGGGTAATCACGCTGGAGAAAGCAGAAGCGTCGAGCTGTCGTTGGGCTGTGCGTTCCTGCTGCAGCTGCTCCAGGGCGTCGGCCAACACGAGATTCCGCAGCGCATCATCCCGGGCTCGCATCTGGGCGTCGAGGGTGAGCAAGGTGTCGGTTTGCTGGGCGGCTTGCAGTTGTCCCGAAAGGTTACGCAAAATGTTTTGCGATACGTCCTGCCCCTCACTGTCCTGGGCCAATTCGCTCGATGTCTCCAGGGCGGCGTTGGCGGCTTGGGCGTTTTCCAGCAGGGTTTGCTGACCGGCTTCAGAGAGGGCGGCTTGCTGGGCCACTTCTCGGGCCAGGTCGGCGTCGAATATCAACTGGAGATCGGCTTTGGCCACAGGGGATCCGTCGCCGCCGTGTTTGACCCCTAAAAATTGTTCGAGTTGGGAAGGCTCGGCTTGTTCGATAGCGACTTGGATCTGTCTGGGGTCTGGTAATCCGAGGGCGCCGATGGAGGAAGAAATGGTTTGGGCGGTCTGCTGGAGTGAGCCGCTGTTGATCCCTCCCAGCACGTCGGTCAAGATATTGGGCAATTGGAAGCCGCCCAGAATCCGCTCCAGGTTGAACCGGGCGATCAGGGCGTCAAGTCGGCTGCTGATACTCGCCGGTAAGCCAGTGGCGCGATCCACAATGCCGCCCGCCTGATTGATCGTCTGGCCAATCTGACCGAAGTCGCCGAGGGAGCCCATTACCTGGTCAATCTGGGTTTGAATCGAGGCCATCGCGTCATCTATCGCGCCATTCGCTGCGCCAAATGCGTCGTCAATGGAGCCCTCAACCTGGACTACCGCGTTGTCAGCGCTCCCTAGCGCCGAATTCAAATCCGTCATCAGACTTTGATTCACCGCCTGTTGGGTGGTTTTGGCGGCGGGGGAGTCCCCGGCGATACCGGTTGTCTGGGCTAAAGCGGGCGCAGCGCCGAGCAGGGCGAGCGGGGTGAGGCATAGCGCGATGGATAACGGCTTCGGCATCGGTCTCTTCAAGCGTGAGTGGCGATAGGTGTTTGAGCGGTAGATGGCGGTTTGCCCCAATCCCTTCAAGTCGTTGCATCATCGGGCTCCCATATTTTGACAACATTGAGAAAGACGTATGCAGTCCAAGCTCTGAGCATGATAGAAGTGAGGATGTCGTTGGCGCTGTGTCTATCCCAAAAGCCGCCATCCGCGATGATTTTCGACCGCTTGATTTCTTCTATGGGTGCAAAGAATTGAGCCTGGGCGGGTAGGTCAGCCTGAACGAATACGGCGAAGAGGGCGAGCGCAACCATAATCAAGACATAAGCGATAACAAATAGATAGCAGGCGAGGGCTAAGCGCTTGCCAATTTTGACTTTACGGATTCGGGTGAACATAAGCAGAGGCGATAGAGGGTTTAGCAGGTGTTGATCTGGGTGGCTGGGAATGGGAGATCTGGCGGCTCACCCCAATATCCTCCAGCCGCCCTGCCCCCCGGAGCGCCTGAACATATTCCTTGGCGAAGTGAGATAGCCCCTCCATATAACCTCGTGTGGTCTTTGGGTAATTGGCGAGAATGCGTTGACGGGCCGCCTTTTCAGGCTCAGCGTTAGCCAGCGCCGCTAGCGTCATGGGGGCCGAATAATAGCGGGTTCGCCAGAAGCGATTATTACGCTCAATCAGCCAGCAGGTGTACAGTTCGCCCCGATTGCCGCGAAATTGCTCAGTCGCGTTTTGGGTGATAATCGCGGGGTCATAGCCCAATTCGTTGATATAAGCGGCGGTGGCGGCGTGGGTGGTTAATCCGGTGACGGTGGTGGTGATGTTAGCCAGGATTTTGGAGCTGGCGGCGCAATCCACGATGGCGTCCAGGTCCTGGGAGAGAATCAGGGTGGAAACGCCTTCTTTCCGCCCGGTCGCCAGCAGTTCCCCCACCAGGTCGGCGAAACCCTGTTTGCTAAGCAGGACCGACAGCTCATCGCCGACAAAGAGGGACTTGGGATGGGCCAGGGCGTTTCTGAGACAGGCCATCTGGGCCGAGATGGCCATGATGTAGGCGTTGGACTCATTGGTTAATCCTGATAAAGCGTAGAACTTAATTAAGGGGTCCGGCGAGACCGTGGAGGGCTTGCCAATCACATCGCCAATGTTCGGGTCCACCAGCTTAGCGCCCACCTGGTTAACAATTTGGTTGATCGCTCTGGCGTCAATCTCTTCATAGGTTTCGAGGCCCAGTTTCTCCCGAGAGCAAAACTTAAGCAGGTCATGTAAGGTAGGGATTCGCCGCCATTGCGCAGACTGCCAGCCCAACTCAAAGGCTTCGTTATAGCGCTCAATTATCTCGGCGTCGGTGAAGAAAACCTCCAGCAGCCGCAGGCAGATCGAGTCCACCCGATCCAACAGCGGCGGATCTTCAATCTGGCCCATTGAGATCGCCACAATCGCTTGACGGGCCAGATCTTTCCACCGCTTAATCCGTTGGATCTGCAACGCTGGCGCAAGATTGCGGACGTCTGGGGGCTCCAGTAAATTCAGCTGCTCACGCAGGATATCCACGTAAGCGGCTTTTTCTTCCCCTAACATCGTCACCATCATTTGAAAGGTGCTGTTGCCGCCGCTAGAGAGGTCAATCCCCATTACCGGAATTCCTTGGGCCAGCGCATCCACCAGCACCCGTCCCGCCATCGCTGACTTACCGGAGCCGGAAGAGCCGGTAATCAAGACCCGTCCGGTATTGTCAAACAGGTCAATGTAGACCGGTTGGCCGCCTCGTTCGGTTAGGAATTCGACTCCTTTCGCATCCAGCGAACGAGGCCGCGCCAAAGGCAAAAAACCAGCGACCGTTTCAGAATCCAATGTCAGGCGACGGTCGGAGAAAACGGAAAACTTTTGCAGCAGCGGGAAATCATTGAGCGGTAGCGTCTCTAGCCAAACCCGCCAAGCGATATCGTCTTCAGCGACGGCTTGGGCCGCCCCGAAAGCATTGCACAGTTGAGCCACGGCTTCATCGGCCTGACGCTCCGTATCGCGCCAAACGATGAAGACCGGCGCGCAGTAGATCGGGCGCTTGCCTTCCAGCAGTTTACGCAGCGCATCGGCGGCGTATTCGCCTTGCAGATTGGCGTGGACCAGTTTGCCGGTGCCGTCCGTGAGCGCTCGTTTCTGCGCTGTATAGGACTGGCGGGACATTTTTTCCAGTTCATCCTGGGTGGACCAGCGCTCTTTAGGCGTAATCTGGATAACCGCCTCAGTATCGCGGATATAGCTGGCGCTGAGGCGATTCCAGATCCACAGGAGTTGCTCCCGGCTGTTGCGCCACAACTCAGGCGGTTCCTCGATCACCATTACTTTGCCCACCTGTCCGTTGGCGTAGATGTAGCCATGGTGTTGTTTATGTTTCGGGCAGCTGGTTTGCCCCTGCTCTCCCTGGATCAGTAAGGTGGTGAGGTCCTTCTGGCCGGAGATCGGGACACTTTGCTGTAGTCCTGCTTCTGTTTCAATGATTTGGATGCACTGCGGCAGTTTAGGCGCGCTTCGTTGATTGAATCGATACCAGAGCCATTCCCAAACTTCCTGCGCCGACATTGGCTGAACGGTCAATTCCGCTTTGGTTTCGAGCAGATTGCGCCAAGCCAGATACCCCTGCTCGTGGATTTGTCTGGCGAGATCGCCATAGAAGCTGTCAAAATGCTGTTGCTGCGTCCCCGTGATAGAACGCGACCAGCCTCGATAGAGTTTTTCCAGGTTTAAAAGGGTCCTGCCAATTAAGTCGTTCTTTTCCTGCAGGTTCTTCTCCGCTGTCCAGGTGGCCCAAACGGTCTGCTCCCAGTCTTGCCGCACCCCTCTTGCCGACAACTCTTTGATGTGTTGTTCTTCATTCATGAGCAGAATGGATAACTGGGTCAAAGGAGACGATTGCGTTTGCCTCCGCAGCTGACGGGCGCGCCGCCGAGGATCACTGCGGCAACTGAGGTGAAAGGTGAGGAATTCGCCATTGCACAGTTCGCTCATGGAGCGGTAAAGCGCCCGCACAGCCGCCTCGACTTCATGGCGATACAGTTGCGGATGAAAGCCCTCAAACTTAAACGGAATTTGCGCTGACCATTGATCTGTATCCGGGTTATGGAGCACCAGGCAAGCGAACTGATGTCCACCCATCGAGATCTCTGTAATCGAGTGGAGATGAGAAAACTTCTGGAAAGGCATAAATCGCTTGGCTCCGGTTTTGGTCTCCACCCTGACGGGTTGTATTCGCGCCCGCTGCTTGCGCTTCCAGACGCCGGGCTGCGTCGCTTTCACAAAGAGCGTCTCTCCGTTAATCCAATCGACACCCGGCAGCGGCGCCCAGGACTTAATGAAAGCGTAGGTGCGCTCCCCGGTTAACGCCCACCAGGAAGCCGCCCACCAGACCCAGCAGACGAGCCAGACCTGAAGCCCCAGCGCTAACAGCATCACCACAATGAAGTAGGCCGTCCCCCCGATGATCGCCCAGGGAATAATCTGGCTCGCTGGGATCGGGCCGATGCTCGCCCGCTTACCCATGAGCTTATTGACTTTGATTGGATCTTTGTCGACATCAATCTGCATGGCTCAACCCCAGGTGTCGCTAGAGTATAGTCATGGGGTCCCGGTCCCAGGATTCGCAGTGGTGGTTGTGCCCAGGATCAGGGTGGTGACGACTTCCACGCCGATCACAAAAGCGATGCCAATGGCTAACAACTGGGCGATCGGTTGCCAGTCGCCTCCTCTCATCGCTTGACTGAAGACGCTGATCACCCCGACCACAAAGGCGAGCACCACCAGAATCCGGAAAAAGACAAAGATGGTGGTGATCGTGTCGTCATCAATACCACTGTTCGTACCTGCAATGACATCCTTAAGTCCCTGTTCCAGGTTATTAAAGAACTGGGCTTCGGCAGGTAGGCCGAGCTGACCGAATACAACGGTGAGGGCGAGTACAAGACTCATCAGATGCCAGACGCGGATCGGGATGTTGAAGCCAGTGGCTGTCTCTACGCCGTACTGCAGGAGTCTAAACGAAATCGCCAATAGAGAGAACAGGCCGCCAACGGCGAGGGCTTGCGGTTGGAATACCGATAGATAAGCGACCAGGGCGACGAGCAGGCCAATTACGTTGAGATCCAATCTCGACAGCCGAACTTGCTGATTCCACAGCAAATTAAGGGTGAAAGCAGGGGTTTGTTTTTTGGCTTTACGGATTTGAGTCCACATAAGCAGTTCAATGATTACGGTAAGGGTTATGCAGAAATTAGAGGGACAGCTGTCTATCCTTGGTTCTTTGGCGACTGCTCTCGCGCTGGCGTGAGCGTTGCTGGGCTTTGGCTTCATCGCTGAGCAAGTCATTAATTTGCTCGGTGGGAATGTCTGACTGATGCGTTTGGATGCCGCCGTCCGGGTGGATTTGGGTGTCGAAAACAGTTTCCTGGGCGGCGTTCACCCCCGTTATTCGGTGTCCGCCATCCGGTTGTTTAGCGATATGAAAGGAATAGGTAAACTCACCTGATTTTTCATTCCAATCGATCCATCCCGACTGACCGGCAAATTGATCCGGCGCCGCGCGCTTGAAATAGCCGATCAGTTCCCTGGCGTTAGCTTGCTTTTCATAGGCGTCTGGGGTTTGTGGCTGCCTGACGATCCTGGCCGCTTCCGCTGGGGATAGATCATAATGGGTGATCACCCAGGTCGGCGCTTCGCCCAGGGAGGAATCGAGTTTGACCGCCTCAAACTTAACGCCATAGGTCTCATCGGTCACAGAAACTGTCGTCGCGTCATCATCCTCTTGTAAGGTGATGGTTCCCAGTGTTTGGGTCTGGATTGGATCGGTTGGAGAAATGTTGTACACCTCAGCCCGTGAGTTCACATAGTTGAAAAGGCTATCCGCTACTTCCTCAGGCGCGATTTCGTTGGGAGATTGGCGCTGGTTTCCCAGCACCACTTCTTCCAGCCGCTCCAAGCGAGCGCTCAGGGTGTTGATAGCCGCTTCCAGTTGGTCCAGCTGTTTGGGCAGAGGAGCCTGGCGGTCTAGATGAAACTGAGTTCGCTTACTCTCCTTGGACTCGTCAATCCCAGCCAAGCGATCCAGCTGATTCAGGCGCTCGTTAGCAATGAAAAGGCTGTCATTAAGGAAATCTGACGGTTGCTTCTCCTTTGTGAAGACGTCTGATTCAGGCGAATGGTTAGGTTCACTGACTGGATCGGCTGTGTCGTCATCAGCCCAAAGGTCTGGGAAACTTTCCGCTTCAGGAGCCTGGAAAGCTTCTTCCGCTGTACGGTCTGTTAGGATTTGTGTTTTGGTGACGCCCTGAGTCTCCGGTGAGGCTGACGCCTGTTGGTTTGCAAAGTGTTCTTCCAGGCTAGACGTGCGATCGCCAATATCCTGCAGCCGATCTATTAAGCCCGCCATTCTTTGGCTCTGCTCCCTTTGACGCCCCTCAATAAGTGCTTGTTGGAAAGCCGCTCCGAGCGTGACCACAACGCCCGCTAGCGTTACTGCTGTTCCGCCGACCGTCATCCCGTCAACTTCAGGGGTTTGGGTCTGTATTCGGTTGCCGAAGTCCAGCAGGCTGCGGCCAAGCGATTGAGCAGACTGAAGCTCTTCCAGTGGGTCTGCTTGTTCTGGTTGATCCGGTTCGTTGGTTGGCTGGATTGGAAGCGGTTCCGGAGTCTGACTGAGGCTCAGAATCTCGCCCATGCTTCGCTTCGGCTGTGATGCTTGCGATGGGGCTATATCTTGTGATGCACTGTACGGACTTTGTGGCTGACTAACTGGGGTTTGCTGCAGCAGCGCCCGAGCGATCGCAGGCTTAGTGTAGGCGCGTCCAAGTTGATAGCCCGCCAGGTGAACGCCTTCCTTTTCAAACGCCCATCCTGGACCCTCTTCATATTCATAGTGTTTGACCGTAATCCCTTGCTGTTTAAGCCGTGCTTGAAGTTCATCTAGGGATGACGATTGTGGTAACGCCTCATCGATAGCTTGCTGGATTTGCGTTCTAGCAGTTGAGTTCACAGTCGTTGCTTGAGCGCTATAAGCGGTGTCTCTCCGACGCTGAGTCTCCCACGAAGGGGTGACTGGTGTGAGGTTGTAGTCATGTTCGAGTTTTCTAAGCACCGTCTCAGTTCGGAAATAGTCATTCCTGGTCGAGGCGCGTTCGCCATATTCATTGATTAGGTTGATAACGAAATGGAGATGAGGGCGGCGGGAGCCATCGGGGAAAGTTGTATCTTCGTGAAGATAGGCGACTGCCTGATGATCTCGCAGGCCCATTTCATCAAGGAAGTCACGGCTGAAAGAGCGCCACTCTCCTAGTGAGAGGTTGTCGGCTTTATCGGGGGATAGGGATATGTGATAGTAGGGTCTGCTTACTTTTGGGTTTAAGTCTGCAGTTTCTATGAACTCGTCGGAGATGCGATCTGCGACCGTCCTGGGCGCATCAGCCTCAGTTTCAAAGGCGGCGGCGATATTCGTGTAAATACGTTGAGCATTCGGAGTTCGATCTACAAGAACATAGCGGACTACTCGGTGGATGTTGTCAACAGTCTTGACTTTGGCGATTACCACTCGCTATCTCCTCATTGAGAGCAGTGATCTCTTGCTGCAGTTGAGCCAGCCAGGAATTGAGCTGTGGATGGTCAATAGAGCTGGCTAAGAATTGGAGTTCGTCGATATGCTCCATAATCCGCCTGAGATGCCGCCTGAGAGATTCAACCGGCACGAAGTGCTCTGCTAACAGACGAAATCGCATGAAGGTAGAGAGGGAAATACGTTTGGATGTACCTCTTCTAGCTTGTTCGGCGGCGACGTTCCTTGTGATGCGCTGGTGCTCATCATCTGATACACGGGTTTGTACAACCCTGAGTTTTCTCGCAATTTTTTTCATCGTTCACCATCCCACTACCAATTGTGGGTTTTGTCAGCTGAGATTTAGGACTCCTGTTAAGTGAATTGGCGTCAGCCGAGCTTCAGTCGGCGGCAAGATCTGTGCAGGAAGATAGCAAGAATTGAAACACTGAAAAGGTGACAAACTCGGGACAATGTATTGCTTGCAATACTCTGGTTTTACTTCTTTATAGAAAAAATATATAGGCTTTATAAACTGTCTTCAAGAGGCAGAAAAAATGTAGTGCAATTTGACATTGCTTGCTGTTTTTTGCGGACGAAAAAAACAGCAAGCAATGTCATTTTTTTGAGTCAATCACAGCCAGCTGCAGACAAATACAGCCAGCTGCAGACAGATACAGCCAAGCAAAAGGTATGAAGTCTGGTTAACATATGTAAAATCAAATCCGTAGTTGTCTATATTTGGCTGTAATTGGCTATATCTGTCTGTGGTTGTCTGTATTTGACTTAATTTTTAAGGGCGTGAAAAATAGGGTTTTGTCGCTAAAAGATAAGGCGTTAATATTGAGTCCAATTATCAAAAAAAATGAGTGGAGTGTTAATGTCGACGCCAGAAGTTCGTATTGCTCTTGATACGGGTCTCTCAGGAACGAAAGTGGTTTACAGCATCGGTAAAGGGCGTCCCAAGTTGATGCTAATGAGACCTGAGGTAATTCAATTGCCGGTTGAGTCGATCCAGACCCAGCAAGCAAGTGTTGGTCAAATTGGCTTTGTTGATGTTGAGAAAGATGCCTGGGTGTCTCTTAAGAAAAGTGCTTCGTCGGTTTATGCGATTGGTTCTTTAGCCAAGCAGTTTAGAGCGTCAACCCGACTGGAGACGCTGAAGTATGAGGAAGGCGTCTACAAGCTATTGGCGGTGTTAGGAGCCATTATTCAAAAAGAGCAGCTTCCTAACGAAGTGGCGATTCGACTAACGGTGGTCCTGCCCTATGGCGAAATTACGAACCGGCGTCAATTTCAGGAAAATCTACAAAAGAGCCTGAAAAATTTCTACTTCAGAGGTCGGCAAATCAAAGCTTCGTTAGTGGCGATGATGTGTTCGCCTGAGGGAGGGGGCGCTATTTGGACTCAGATCGAAAGTCATGGAGAAAGCTGGTTTAGGGAACAAGAGGCCGTTGTGGTTTTGATGTTAGGACATCGCAATACGAGTTCTTTAGTTTTTAGTCATGGCGGGGTTGAGACCCGCAAATCAAGGACAACGGATTTAGGGTTTGTTCAGTTGGTCGATAAAGTGATTGAACGGACCTCAGGACAGGACCGGGATGGTTTGAGCCGGTCTATTTTTGAGATAGGCGGCGACATTTCAACTAAGAACGCAATTCTCAGATCGTTGATTAAATCTAGGGAGGAAAAGAATATTGAAACCGAAGCGAAGACTTTAGTTGAAGTGATTAGGGTGGCCCGTAAGGAATACTGGCTGCTATTGAAAGACTGGCTGGATTCATCAATCCCAAATCGTGTAGACCAATTAATTATTAGTGGCGGAGCAGGCCATTATTTGAGGTCGGAATTGGCAGACTATTTGGGCTGGGCGGACCCTACCTGGGAGATCGTTGATGACGGTCTTGAACTCGAGCTAAATAAGTTTCGTGACGCTGCAATGCAATACCGCTTTGCTGATGTCTGGCGATTGTTTAAGCACACACTTTTCGTGTCCGCTCCAGTGGCGGCGTAGGATGAATGGCGATAAATAGCACAGGCCGAGGGAAAGAAAGTGAAGACCGAGAGCAATACGGTGAAGATCGCGGGAAAGGGGGACATGAGACTCTCTATCTCAAGCGCATTCGTGTGCCAAAGGGCGCCCCGATGGGGTTGATCATTCAGTTTCTTCAAGAGGTGAATATTTATGATGTGGATGCTGAAGTCGAGCGATTCTTAATGGCGAGGTTTTTAACTCCGGCGCTGAGGAGATTTAGACCAGATCTGGATGTGGAATGGCACGCCCGCGAGTGTATTGCTCAGCTCGAATCCTGGTCGAATGTGCTTAGGGAATGCTACGGCTTATCAGGGTTTTCCAAACTAGACCCCATGCATGACCAGAATAGCGCCATCGTTTCAGCACCCGCTAATGATGTTGATGTGCGAAACAATGACGCTCAGCCTGAGACCGATGAGCAGGAGGCTAGACAGTTAGACGAAAAAATGTCATTGGCGCGATCCTTTTTGGAGTTTTAGGAAGCCTGATATGACGCATGAATTTTATCTGTAGGCGCGAGCGGAGCCAAGTTCTTTATATCAAAAGAATTCGCGCGTCTGTGCTGACACAGTTAGGACGGATCGTTCAATCTCTTAAGCAGAGCCGTTATAACGTTAGCGCTGAAGAGGGATGCATCGCATCGTCCCAAAAACGTATGGAGATGTCTGGGAGACGACTATGGCTGCTATCAACCGTGCTATTAACCGGATTCATCTGGGTGGCGGGGAGAAAGGAGGGGTCGGCAAAACCGCCTTTGCGCGCGCGCTGGCTCAGTACTTTTTGGAGAACGGCGTTAGCTTCAATTTGATCGAAGCCGATTCACAGATTAATGATGTCGGTCGTATCTATGGGCCAGATGCTGTTGAAGCGACGACGATTACTCTGTCGGATGATCGGCGCAAAGCGACGCAGCCTGATGTCATTTTCGAGCTGGCGCTGAAGGCCGATGTGCTGGTGAATCTACCCTCCAATACTTTGGAGGTGATGGATCGCTGGATCCAGCGCACCAGTCTGCTGTCCTTTTTGGAGGAAGAGTATAAAGACCGGATTCGGCTGTATCAGTGGTTTGTGACCGATGGATGCCATGAGTCTATTCGACAGTTGCATAAGAGTATCCAATCCCATAACTACAAAATTCCGCATATTGTGGTGCTCAATGAAGGGCGGCTGAATGGGAGCGATTTCTCTTATCTGGATGACAGTGAGTTGTACCAGGACGTGAAAAGCTGTCCAAATTTGGTCAAGATAATCAACTTCCCGGCGCTGGAGTCGCCCGTGCAGTACTACATGGATGAACATGAACTCACCATTGGCCAAGCGATGCTGAAGATCCAGGAAGATCAGTCGATTCTTGCCAAGCAGCGCTTGAAAACCTTTGTGGATGAGTTTTCAGCCGCCTTCGATGTGTGCTTTCAGGTGCTGGATGCTTTAGAGGCGGGCTCCAATAATGGGAAAGGCCCGAAAGTCAAGCCGGTTGGCGATTCAGGCGCTCCCTCCAAAGTAGATGCGAAAGCCGGGTGAACTGCGCCAGCATCCCCGTCAGGCCAGGGTGCTTTGTTCAACTAATCTATTAATCCTGAAATCTGAGTAAGCTGTGCAAGATTCTAAGCGTGATGAGTACCTTGACCAGTTTGACGAGGAGATGCAAGTCCGCATCCTGCGAACATTAGCTGATAGCGGCGTCAAGAAAAACGACCCGATTTTCACCTCATTGCTGTATATCACGGGCGTCAAGGAGACGCTAGAACGGGGCCCAGGCGAAATGAGACAGGTGGTTGACTACGGGATGCGGCAATTTCTGGACGCCATGGAAGATGCTAAACAGGTCGCCGCGATGACGACAGAGAAACGCATCGCCTCAGCGGTCGACGCCTTGCTCCAGAAGACGAATGAATCAAAGAATAGAGTCACGATTCAATCGCTGATATGGGCCGGAGTCAGTCTATTGTCTATGTTCGTAATTGGCTGGGCTTCCTGTAATTGGTACAGAGGCTCCAGACAATCTCAAGTTGTCTTGGACCCATCTGAACCCCGGAAACTGACTCAGGAAGAAGCCAGGAGTTTGGACTGGGCTATGTCCCCAGAAGGGAGAAAAGCTCGTCAAATCGTGGAGTGGAACGAGGGGTTGATCGGGGGAGAATGCGAGGAAGACGCCCGCGCATTTAACGTAACCATCCAAATAGGAAGGCGGAGAGCCACGAGTGGGTATTGCGTGCTCTGGGTGCAACCACCGGATAAACGAACCTTTGAGCCCATTGAAAGTCAGTAATGTACGAGAATATTACCTGCTGGCCTAAGTTAGCGCAGCGCAATGAGCGCTTAGTGGCGGTCAAATCCGCTGTGGGCGACCGTAACTATCTGTTGCGGGAATTTCTGCCGTGGGCGACGGCGCGTGGGTTGCCGCTGTATTTCTGGAATCCAGAATATTGTCAACTGCAGCAAGTCGAAGGGGTTTGTGAAGACCATCAGGTGACGTTGAGCCGTAGCGAATACTCTGTCGGCGATAAAATCCTGTCCTTCATTGTTGAGGTGGAACAACCTGGCGTCTTTGTGGTTGAAGGGCTGATTGAGGAGATCCCCCGATCGGTGGAATTTCAGCTGGAAAATACCTACTTCGATCTACAGCAATCCAGCCTGGAGAAGTATGTCGTCTTGGTGGGAGACTCGATCAACATCCCCTTGAGTCTCTATTCTCTAATTCCAGCGCTGGAATATCCCATGCCGTCGCGCAAAGAGATTCAGGCGCAAGTGGGTCGATTCTGCTGGCGATTTCTGCATCAACAACAGACCCCAGAGAACATTGATGGGCATCGGGGACTTGTCCAGGGATGCATTGGCTTGCCCAGGTCGGAAATCAATCGAGTTTTGCAAAGAGGGCTAGATCATACGCCCAACGGGGACCCTTCCGAGATTGCCGACTTTATCCTGGAGTACAAGCGCAATAAGTTGCGTGGGCGCGGCATTACTCTCCTGCCCGAGCCGGATGTGAACGTGGCGGCGGGGATGGATCTGCTGGATGAAACGATGGAGCAGATTCGGATTCTCCTGCAACCCGAGGCCGAGGAGAGAAATCTACGTCCGCCTAAGTCAGTGCTGTTGTGGGGGATTCCAGGGACCGGGAAATCGCTGGCGGCGAAATTAGCCGCCAGACGAATTGGCGGTACGCTGGTGGCTTGTGATTGGAATGGTTTGATTGACGACGGCCTGAAGCGGAGCATCGACAACCTGGATTATCTCATCCGGTTTGTTTCAGAAATCGGGGTCTGCGTCCTGTTCTTTGATGAGTTTGAGAAGGCGTTTTCAGGCTGGGACTCCAGCACAGAAGGCGGCGTCCAGGGCAAGCTGGCCGGGAAACTGCTGAGCTGGATGAATGACCACATTGAGCCGGTGATTATGGTGGCCGCGATCAACCACGTTCAAATGCTCCCGGCTGAGATGCTGCGCCGATTTGAAATCATTCACTTCTTTGGGATGCCGCATTTGGGCGCGCTCTATGAAGTGTTCAATGTGCATCTGCCGCAATACTTCCACTATGACTTTTCGGAGACCCAATGGCGAATTCTGTTGCGGGAGTATCGCGGATGCACGCCAGCAGAAGTAATGAAGGCGATCAAGCAGGTGGCCTTTAAGCGGTTCTTTCAGGATATGCAGGGAGGCTTGCATCAGCCAGGGCGTTTACCGAGCGTATCGATCCAGGAATTGATTGAGGAGCGAGGGCATTTTACCCCAGCCAGCGCTCAGCGGGATATCTCGGAGCAGATCGCAGGCATCCTTAATCGAGCTGACTACGCCAAGCCGGTTTCTGGAGCGGATCGCTCTATCTTTGCGACCGCGCCGCAGAAACTGATGGGGGTGGATGAAGCCGCCCTGCGCCAGGAGCAAGTCGCCGTTGAGGATCAGGGACTGCGCCTCAAGCGTTCGAGACCGGCGATTGAAGAGATCTAGAATCCATGCTGCAGCAAACAGTCAGATGTCTGATCGGGGGGCTGCTCATTCTATGCCTCTGGATATGCGGCGGCGCCAGCGCCTTAGCGGACGACCTACCGCCTCAGGCGGATCTGAACCTGGCCGATTTGTCCATCCGCGACCTGGGCTCAGTGGATGAGGCGGGCGCTATCCCCGAAAGCTTGAATGCAGAGGCGGGTTGGGATGTGGCGCGAACCTGGTCGGAGGGAACGCCCCTGGACGAGGTATTGAAGTTAGGCGATCTGACCGACTTATCGCCTCAGGCATGGGCGGAGTACCAGATTTCATCGGTTTCGGGGATTTCGTTAGAGGCGGTTAGCCTCGATAACTTCCCCTTGATCACCGAACAAGCCCTCAGAGACTTGGCTCAGATCATCCCCAATCTCAGCGGGTTCCAAATCCAGGACATTCCCCCGCTCAACGCGTTGCTGGCTCAGCAAACGATTCCAGGATTGTCCGCTAACGTTGAGGATTTGACGTTTGGCAACGTCCTGCAAAGCGTTCCAGAAATTGGCGGGCTGCGGCTAGCGGATCTCGATCCGGCAGTGCTCAGCGGCTTCTCGCTCTTAGATGTGCCGAATGCGTCGATCACCCCATTGGAAAGCTTTAGCGGCTGGAAGAAGACTTTTTTCTCTGAGATTCCTGGCCTAAGCCAGGTTCCCTTAGGACAGTTTCCCAATCCGTTGAGTCTCTTGAGTGGCGTCGTGGCGAGGGTTGACATGGTGTATGGTCCGACTGAGGCGAGGCGGCAAAACACGATCACCGGCGGCGACCAAGTCGGTTTTCAGGTGTCGTGTGCAGCGGAGTGCGCCTATGTAGAGTTGGATGAGGTTCCTGAGCTAGGTCGTGACTCCCGCAGCGCACTGCGGGGAAAACAATTTATCAGCGGCAAGTATCAAGCGGTGGAAGGGGGATTTGGGTCGTTAAAGTATTGGCCGTCCGCCTTCAATATCCCCGGGGAAGAGCCCACTGGCCGTCTGCCGTTTGGCTCCGCCTTCAAGCTGGTGATTTGGGAGCCGGACGAGACAACCGATACGGTTTCTAGCTACCTGTACTTTCGGGTCTGTGGGTTTTCCGGCGGGTGTACGCCCTACAACCAGTTCCGGGTTCCTTTTCTAGACTACAAGGTGAATGACCCCATGTTCATCGGTCTGCTGGATGGCCAGGGCGGGGCCACGACGGACCCCGCCTTGACGACTAACCGAGAGCGGGCGGTGGCTCAGGCGGCTAGCAAGCAATATTCCGGCGGCGCCAACAGCTACAGACCCTGTACAGGAGAAGTTCTCAACGGCGTCAGCCTCGATAGTTTGTCGGGCGCGATCGCCCAGATTGAATCACAAGGATCCGGCGGGAATAAAGCGGTGGGTATCTATACCTGCGCCGATGGCGGGCGTAACTGCGGCCGCGCCCTGGGACGATACCAAACCATGTCCTACAAGGAGCCAGTGGCGGCGGAAGTGGCGAAGGTGGACGGGGGACGAGCGTGGCTCAAGCGGATTCGAGAAGGATATCGCCCTTCCGCCGCCGAGATGATGCAATATTATCCGCCTGAGGCTCAGGAGCGAGTGTTCCAGGCCGAAATGAAGACGCTCATTGGGCAAGCCCAGCAGCAAATTGACCCCAAGACCGGTCAAGCGTTTGCGGGCGATCGCTTGCTGGAGCGAGTGGCGCAGATGTGGTTTGGCGGTCCAGGCTCGGCCGTTGATGGCGGGAAAAGCGATGGACTGGGAAAACTTTCGGTCTACGGCTATGGCGTGAAAGCCCGAGAAAACTACCTCGCTAAGGGGGGGACAAGTACTCAATGTACGGCGCTGAGCGGCGGCGAGGGGCCGGTTGGTCAAGCGTCCGGTGAGCTGAGAAATGCGGTTGCTGGAAGCTACCGAGTGAGTAGCGAATTTGGCTGGCGCACCCATCCTATCCATGGCGATCGGCGCTTCCATACCGGAATTGACCAGGCGGCCCCCACCGGGACGCCTGTGGTTGCGGCGGATGGCGGGGTTGTTACTTTTGCTGGAATTGGCGGGTCCCTGAGCACGGGGTACGGGCGTATGGTCATTGTTGACCACGGCGATGGACGAACCACGAGATACGCGCACCTTAACGATGTCACCATACAGGAAGGTCAGCCAGTGGCGCTGGGTCAGCAGATTGGAACGGTGGGCAGTACAGGCGGATCAACGGGACCGCATCTGCACTTTGAAGTGCGTGAGAATGGGAATCCAGTCAATCCAAGGCAATATATCAACTTCTAGCATTTTCTTTGAATCCTATAAGGAGGGGAGATGAAATATCGATCATCAGGGCGATGGCTTCGAGGGGGCAAAGCATTTTTGATCAGCGCTCTTTTTTGTCTTGGTTTGTTAGCTGTAAGCGTCGTGTCGAGGCCGTCTACCGCCCAACAACCCTCTAGTTTAGACGCCTGTATCCCCCAGCCGTTAGTGGTGCGAACAGAGTTGATTGGGTCAACCCAGGTTGAAGGGGAGACCTACCATTTGCTCATTGCCTATGAGGAGGTTGACGAGTTTGGCTCCGACCTAATTATTTCAACGGTCAATGGGCAGTGCGAACTGAAATTCTGGAACCCAATGGGGGATCCCATTCCGTTTGCGGATTTCATTCCCCAGGTTGCCGCTCGACAACTGACGCTGGCGTCTTATCAGCACGCCATTGAGAAAGTAGGACGAGACGATTTTGATAAAAGCGTTGCGGAGGCGATTGTGCAGGGGGCTGCTGAGTTCTGGTTTGATGAAGAGAAATGGGCGCTTCGACAGTTGGGCTTTGACATTCCTGAATAGCTTGAAGCAAGTGAAGAGCTGAAAAATGAGTACGCGCACGCCAGTCGATAAAACACGGCCGGAGGAGACCATCGTTCCAGATTGGATCTCCGTATCGGCTCACTACTTCAGGTGGGGCTTAGCGCTCTTTCTCTTGCTCAGTGCCGCTTTGGGGATGGCGGGCTGTTCTGTTCAGGCGTTCGGAACCCCTTGGCGGTCTTATTCACAAGCGCTGGAAGGGGCGGAAGTCACTCAAATCCTGGCGGATAATTCGTTTCTCACTCCAGAGCAGATAACAACGGAGCGCATTGAAGCAGTGACAGTATTTCCGCTGGATGGCTTAATCCTGGTCAATTTGAATGATGCCGATCTGTGTGGGCATTCCGATTGTGTGTATCTGGGATATATGCGGGCGGAGGATGAGAGCCTTAAAGAGGTGTTCCATACTTACCTCAACCCAAATCTACCGCCTGACTATTCTTTGTTTGAGGCTTTGGATCTGAGCGCTAATGGGTTACCCTGCTTCCTCATTAACCAGGTGAATGGAACCGACATCGATCGCTATACCTTATGCTTTGATGGTGAAGAATATCGGGTAGAAGATGTGAAAGCAGCTCCGTCTGGTGAATCCGGCTGATTGCTTCAGGCCAAGGCGTCGTGTCGGATACGGCGCTTTTCAGGAGTCAGGCGCGAAGGGTGCAAGACGCTGAGTCCAGAAGAAATGAGGATGAGTTGATGAGCAGTATTGGCTTAAATCTATGCACCTTTGCAGGAAACCTTGCGGCGGATGCGCAGCTCAAAGAGGTTACGTTGCAGCAGGGGGAAAAACGTCAGGTGTTGGAAGCGACGCTCTATGTCCCCTATCGACGCAGTGGCGGCGGGGCTGGGAATCGAGAGAGTTTTACGGTTCGTCTGAGTATCTGGCCGGATAGTCCGGCTTGGCGAACTCAGACTTACCTGAAAAAGGGGTCTTTGGTGATCTGCAGCGGATCTTTGGAGCCTCGACCCTACATCAGCGCATCCGACCAACAGCCCAAAGCGGGACTGCAAATGACTGTGTTTAACATCGTTTTGGATCGCGTTCGGGGGCTGGAGGAGGAAGAGAGTGCGGAAGCTGAGCCGTTGGAGCCAGCAGAATACGAAGAGAAAGGGGCTTTGGCGACCATTGGTCAGGATGGGCCTTAGTGATTGGTCAGTGAGTGGTCGGGTATGCAGATCTCCGCCAAGGAAACTGTCAGTACTGGGATCTCAAGATTAGTTATTGAGAAGAGAACCTGGATAAATCTCTGAAAGTGTTAATTATTCCTTGTCTTTAATGGGAATTTTCTCAACATTATTGAGAATAACAGAATGAGCACTGAGTTCTGACACTTTCATCGAAGAAAACCCAGTCATTCATTCATTTGCTCTAATCTGCTGATTGGCGCTCTTTTGGGCCTTGACCATTGCCTGCTTAAGTGATTGCTTCCCCAATAGGGCGCTGAGAAACTGATTGTTGAAGCTATTGGTGATCACAGACAAATGCTCACCGCCCTGCCAGGGGGTGGCGTAGTTAACTCCTGCTACGAGTGGAGCCCGCAGGGGATCTTGGTCATATCCCAGAGCTGCGGCGATCGATTTGCGGGTGGGGAGGTCAAATCCCGTGCCGGTCCAATTTTTCATCCCTTCCTTGCCGGTCAGATACGCAATCAGCTCCCAAGCTGCAGCTTTATTCTTGGCCTGCCGATTCATCACGTAGGCTACCGTGTAGACCATGGTGCCCGGCTGATTATTAATCCGGGGGATTTCAGCTGTGCCAAACTCCAGCTTTGGAAAAGTTTCTTCCAGATAGGGAATGGCCCAGTTGCCGGAAATCACCATAGCGGCTTTTGCCTGCCCAAACATTTCCCCCTCGAAGGAGGCTCCTACATCTGAGGGTTGGGCTGAGGATCGGTCCTGACGGTATTGGTTAACCAATAACATTAGGCCTTTGACCCCTTTATCCGTCGCAAAAGCGGCGTGACCATCGGCGTCAATCAACTGACCGCCAAAAGCCTCAATTTTGTAAACCTGACGGGCCAGGTCTGGAACGACGCCGACGCCATACTGGTCAATTCGGCCATCGTGATCGGCGTCAAGGGTCAATAGCTGAGCGTAATGACTTAGCTCCTCCCAGGTTTGAGGCGGTTCAGTCAAGCTGGCGGCAGCGAAGGCATGTTTGTTATAGAACAGAACCAGGGTTGAATAGTCCTTCG